>Ga0335079_10000091_pt1 | contig 103510 bp, 95 predicted proteins | sample Lox_Sample_33_FD_206719 | JGI IMG/M metagenome (GOLD analysis project Ga0335079, IMG submission 206719) | Soil microbial communities from Loxahatchee National Wildlife Refuge, Florida, United States - Lox_Sample_3.3 | ecosystem: Environmental > Terrestrial > Soil > Wetlands | place: USA... | reverse complement strand
ATGGGTTGAATTCGGGCACAACGCCAAGCCATGCGGCCTCGGCGAACGCCGGCAACAAAGCCGGCAAACTGGCCAACCCGGCGAAACGCGCAAAGCGCGTGATGCCAATCATCGGCGAAATCAAAACTAGGCGATCGGGTTGAGACAGTTTGGGGTCTGAAATCGCGTCGAGCGCATATTTGACCGCAAGGGCGCCACCATTGGAAAAGCCCACCAGATGCAAAGGGGCCGAGGGTGGGACACGTCTACGTGCTTCCCTTACGGCCAATCGCGTCGCCGCAACCCAATCTTCCCAGGTTACGTCCGTGAGGCCGGCCGGAACTGTGCCGTGTCCAGGCAGTCTGATGACAATCGCCACGAAGCCGTGATCGCGATAGACCTGTGCGATATGGCGCTGGCTGTACGGTGAATCCGTGAGGCCGTGCAGTAACACGACTGCGCCGACGGGAGGATCTTTCGGCTCCAGCACAAATGAACGGTTAAAGTCCTGAGAAAAATGCCCTGGGTATATCGGGCTGCCGTCGAAGTATCGATTCATTGGGACGCGATCGTCCAGATCAAGCTTCTGCGTCACCTCGGACCTCACCGATTCGAAAACCTTGGCCTCGTGAGCCAGATATTCTTTCCAGTCGGCTGTATCGAGATCCTTTGCTTTCAATTCATGCGGCGCGAATGTGTGCCACACGGAAAGGGGCGGGCCGCGTCGGGTGTCGTAAATACGAATTGAAAAAAAGGTGATGGCGAGGATCACCAGCAGAATCGTCGTCCACTTCGTTAACTTGACGAGTTTGGCCCACATCTTCTGATCCTCTTTATGCCGCCAAGGGAGATGCACCCCCAGGCCATAGGCCTTGCGGATTTCGAGTTTTGTTTGACGACGATCGTGCAAATTGCCAAGCGCTAAGTTGCCGGCATGCTCACCTAATTTCCATGATCTTTCAATGACGTGCTGTGCTATCGTGGTGAAATGCAAGTTAGTCACGCGAACAACCGTCGCCGCGTATTCGTCCTTCTCGTTTTAATGATTGCGTCGCTCGCGGGCCTGCTGCTTCTACCTCCGATCACACAGGATCAGCGCTATCACGAGTTTGCCGATCAACGAACATTCTTCAATACGCCGAATTTTTTGAATGTCATTTCGAATATTCCCTTTGTCGCGATTGGCGCTGCGGGGCTGTGGCAATTTCGCGGCAACCTGGCGGTCGTCATGCTTTTCTTGGGAATTTTTCTGACCGGTTTCGGCTCGAGCTACTACCATCTCGATCCCAATGACCGCACTTTACTTTGGGATAGATTGCCTATGACGGTCACCTTCATGGCCATCCTTGCGGTCGCAATTGAAGAGAGGGTTGACGCAAAGGCGGGAGCGGCTCTTTTGTGGCCGCTCATCGCGACCGGCGTATTGAGCATATTGGTGTGGCGCTGGACTGGCGACCTCAGGCTCTACGGCTGGGTGCAATTCTTTCCCTGCCTCGTGTTGCCGATGCTTTTCCTTCTGTTACCGGCTCAATATAGCGGTACGTCCTACTGGCTTATTGCCGCGGCGCTCTATGCTCTCGCGAAGGTGTTTGAGTTCTATGATGACGGAATTTTTTCGGCGGGATCCATTTTGAGCGGTCATACTCTCAAGCATCTCTTTGCTGCCGCAGCCTGCCTTGCGATCTTAAGATATTTCCAGACACGCCAGCCGATAGTGGCTCATAGCCGTCCATAATATTCTGGCCGTGCGGTTGCTATGGCAGAACGCCGCGATCCATGCGACGAAGCTCCCGATACAGCGTCGCTCTGCTTATCCCAAGGAGACGAGCGGCCTCGTCCTTGTCGTCATTTGTGATGCCCAGCACCCGCCGGATCTGTGCCTCGCGGTGACGACCAAGATGCTCCTCGAGATCCAGCGACATGCGGCGTCCGGCCGCGTTATTCTTGCGGTCGATATCGGAGTCCGCGTCAAACTCCGCGTCCAGTTCTGCGTCGCCCGAAATCAAAAAGCGCAACAGCGCATTCTCCAGCTGACGCGTGTTCCCGGGCCAAGAATATGCCAGGAATTTTGAAAGCATTGCTGGCGGCATTTTTCGAGCGGGACGATTTTCCTTTTGCACAATGCGTTTCAGCAACTTACCAACGAGGTATTCAAGATCCTCCCGTTCGCGAAGAGCGGGAACCCGGATATTGAAAGCGTTGAGACGATAGTAGAGATCGAGGCGAAATTCGCCAAGATTGACGAATTCCTTGAGTGGGCGATTCGTGGCGCAGATAATCCTCGTGTCGATCGAGATAGGTGATGTTCCGCCTACGCGCACAATTTCCTGATTCTGCACAGCGCGTAGCAGACTGCCTTGCAGGTGGACAGGCATGTCGCCTATTTCGTCGAGAAAAAGTGTTCCTCCGTTGGCAAGTTCAAATTTTCCGACTTTGCCGCGCGGCTGCGCACCCGTGAACGCGCCACCCTCGTAACCAAAAAGTTCCGCGTCAATAAGCGATTCTGGGATCGAAACGCAGTTAACCCACACGAAAGGTCTCCGAGATCGATTCGAGAGAGAGTGAATTGCGTTTGCGGCCAGCTCTTTCCCGCTTCCGCTCTCGCCGTGGATCAGGACTGGCTGCGATTGCTCGGCTGCCTGCCGAATCCGACTCCGCAATAGCTCCATGCGCGGGCTATTCCCTACGATATCATCCAAACTGTACCGGGCGACCCAACCCTTGAGTGAATTCTGGATGGACAGTTCTTCACGAGCCGCCACGGCCGCCGCTCTCTTTAGAGAGCTTACATTCGTGAAGAGTGCAGTCCCCACGGCCCCGATGATTTTGCCGTCGTGGTAGATTGGGACCTGGCGCGTAAACAATTGGTGCCCCTTAACTTCCAATGGCGCGCCCTTGATGACCATCTCTCCTTTGGCAACGAGATGCAGCTTGGTCTTGGGGGAGACGACGTCCGTTATGTGCCGCCCAATGAATTCATCTTCACTCCCACCCAGCAGGCGGCAATACGGCTGGTTGATGAGCACGACCTTTCCATCGGTGTCGACCGCCACGAGACAATCCGACACGTGATCGAGAAGACGGCGCAGAAATGTCGCTTCGTTCTGTCCCGAGTGAAACCAATCCGGAAACGGCATAGTCGTCTCATTAATGAGAAAAATTTTGCAAAAATAAGATTATTCGCCGTGGTCATGTGGTGTCAATGCGCTGCCGAGGCGGTTTCTGGCTTCAGATCAAACGTTTAGCCGCCGGCAGGCGCGAAAAACGTCTGGCACGGGGCGTGCAACAGCGCGAGTTCGATTTTCACAAGGCGACGCCTACGGCGGTGTCGCCTGGTCGACTTTGAGGGCGAGCAAATGGCCACCGCAGACTTTGCAGTTTTTCTGATCGACGACGACCCACGCGTATTGAAGGCTCTCGCGCGGTTTCTTCGCTCTGCCGGATATAGGGTCCGCGGGTACTCTTCATCGCGGAAATTTCTTGATGAGCACGATGCATCGGCGCCCGGCTGCGCGGTGCTGGACCTTCACATACGGGGTTTGAGTGGACTGGAAGTACAGCAGGCGCTGATAAATCAGGTCGCCTACCGACCTGTCATATTCCTCAGCGGCCATGGGACCATCCGCGCGACCGTGCAGGCAATGAAGGCAGGCGCGATCGATGTGCTTCTCAAGCCCGTCAACCGATCAGAGCTTTTGCAGGCGATCAAGCGCGCGGAAGAGCGAGACAGAATACGGCGCCGCAATGAGGCGGAATGCCGGGCGGTCCGGGCGCTGATCCAGGAGCTTACACCACGCGAAAGAGAGGTCCTTACTCATGTCGTTTCCGGCCTGCGAAACAAGCAGATCGCCGCCACGCTTGGAACAGTGGAGAAAACGATCAAGGTGCATCGCGGCCGCGTGATGGGAAAAATGGGGGTGAGCAGCGTGGCAGAACTGGTGCGAATGACGGAAAAGATATCTTTAGAGCCATACCAGCTTGTGAACTCCCTTGCCCCAAAGGCCAACTCGACGAACGGCCTGACACTCAAGGTATAATAGAACTCCCGCAACATTATCGGCTTCGGAATCGCCAATGAGAAAGACCCTTGTCGTGCTCACGTTTGCCCTCACGTGTGTGATGGCTCAAGGCGCTCACGCTGCAATCAAGTTTAAGCGCTTTCCGCACTGCCCCGACGGTCTTGTCTCTAAAAAAACCTGTGAGTGCCACAGGGGGACATCAGGCCGTTATCACTTCTGCCATACGGGGTATTATTGCGATACGGGATCTGGCAAGTGCAGTAAGTAGCCCGATCTTCTGAACGGTTTCTCGAGGCTTAAGCAGAGGAGGATGGCGATGCTCTTCGACGGAGGCTTTACCTTTTGGAATTTTCTGACCGACGTCCTGGCGATTTTCGCATTTGTCGTATGGTTCTGGCTGCTCGTTATTATTTTCGGCGACCTGTTCCGCCGTCACGACATCTCCGGTTGGGTCAAGGCGATTTGGGTGCTCGCGCTGATTTTGACGTCCTACCTTGGCGTGTTCGCGTACATGATCACCCAAGGAAGAGGCATGGCCGAGCGCAACGTTCAACAAGCCCAACAGGCGCGCGACGAACTACGACGCGTCGTCGGCTACAGCGCCGCGGATGAAATTGCCAAGCTCGATCAGCTCAAGAAAGCCGGATCCATAAGCGAGGCCGAGTTCCAACGTCTGCGCGCCAAATTGGTTGCGTAGGGGCGCACAAAAGCTTCCGCTCGTTCGCTTCTGCCAGACAGCCGCCGCCGGGATTACCGGTGGCGGCCCGGTCGCGAGGTGAAATCACCAGCAACGCACGCGGCCCCAGCCGTCGCGCCAGCAGCGGCGGCAATGCAGGCGGCCCCAGCGGTCACGCCAACAACGGCGCCAAGAAACATCCGTCAAATTGCACAGGCTGCCCGTGACGGCCGCAGATATTGGCGCAACCGGTGCCGCTTGCGTCGTCCCGGACGCGGCCGAAAGAACCAGTCCCGCAACAGCAATCGCAAATACTGTCCGCAACATGTGTCTCTCCCTGTTTTTATGGTGCTACGTTCGATCGGACTCGTTGCATTTATCGAACATCCGCCGTTGGCGAACATATACAATTGCCAAGTCAGCTGTTGTCACTATTAGTTGACGTTACCGAATTCGTCGAGCTGTAATACGCTGCTCTCAGCGACTGCGCGAGACTGCCGCGCAGGCCGGGCCGGAGATGATGATGCTTGGTTCCATTCGAGCAATAGGGTTCGGATTTGCCGTTATTGGGGCGTCGGCATTGCTGGCCGGGACGTCGACGCCGGGCCATGCGGCGACGGGCTCGGTCCGTATCATTATCAGCAGGGCAAATTTCATCGTCGGCGGGGGCAGCGGCACTTTGCATTTCGCGGGCAAGCGCTATCAGCTCCGCGTCGGAGGCGTCAGCGTCGGACCTTTTGGAGCGCCACGAATTGACCTGGTGGGCCGCGCCTACAATATGCAGACCGCGGCGAGCATCCACGGTATCTACTCCGCCATCGCGCCAGCGGAAGGCAGGCCAACAATAGTACGGCTACAGAATTGGCATGGCGTCATTTTGGAATTGCGTGGGCGAGGGGGCGTTAAACCCACCACCGAATTGAGCGGACTGCAAATATCTTTACGCTAGCTCTTGTGTTGCATTGGCGCGCATGACCCGCCGACGCACCCCAGCAGGTCGCTGACGCCGGTCCAGATAATTTGAACACCGAGGCAAAACAAAATAAAAGCTGAAAGGCGAACGGCGATATCCGTGCCCGCATGCCCGAGCACGCCTTGCACCCAATCCGAAAAAGCAAAGCAGACGTAAATTGTTGCGGCGATGACGATTGTCGCAAGCAAGCCCGCCAGGAGAAAGCTGAAATCCTGGCCGTAATCGGAATAGCCTGCGCGCGAAAGTCCAAGGCTGATCATGACAGCGATCGTTCCGGGACCGGTCGTAAGGGGCAGCGTCAACGGATAGAACGCCAGACTCATATATTCAGTTTTTCGTTCAGGTGTTGGGGTTTCGTCCAAAACCTCCTTGACGCTACCTTCGTTCAGAAGTTTCCAACCCGAGATTGCGACGACCAGCCCGCCGGCAACGCGAAGAATCGGAACGGAAATACCATAAATCTTCAATATGAAAGCACCGACCAAAAGCGATGCCACCATGACAAAAAAAGAATTTATGGCAACTCGTCGCGCAAGCTTGCGTCTCGTGGCGACAGGAGCACGCTTTGTCATGCTCAGGAATACAAGTGCCGTCCCCGGAGGGTTGACCACCGGAAAGAGGGCGGCGAGTACCAATAAAAAGGTCTCAAGCAAAATTAGTGCTCCCAGGTTCAGCAGCACCACAATGGATTCTTGCCGCGCGGGGTCAAGGTCCTTCTAGCGGTCCGCGGCCGCCCGGCACGTTGGACCCAGGTCCAATATGTCTGCTTGAACCCCTGTAATAGTGTCTTGCAAAGGACTCGCAGGTGCCGAGGCGGTGTCGCATGAATTGTTCGAAACTGGCTGCCGCCGCAATGCTGGCGTTCTCGATTCTGATCCTCGCGGGATATTCCGCTTCCGCGCAACAAGATGGCTCGGAGCACAGGATAGCTGCGAAATGCAACGCGCATCTCAGAAAATGCAACAGTCATTGCAATCTTGTATACGAAAGCAAGAGGGCGCTTCGAGTCTGTCGCAACCGCTGTGAAGATTCGTTTGCCGTTTGCAAGACACAGCACGGCTAAACCTTACACTTATTTTAATTACGTCCGACACAGCTTGCGGCCAGCAAGCCGCGTCGGACTCGAGTTTTACGCACGTCTTATTGCGACGTTGCGCCTGGTTGAGGCCGTGCGCGTTGCGGACGCGAACCCTGCTGAGGACGGGCCCCCCGCTGCTGCGGCCTCGCGCCGCTTTGCTGAGGACGAGCTCGTTGTTGCGGCCGCGCGCCTTGCGCCGGACGGGATTGCGGTCTCGCGCCTTGCGCAGGGCGAGCTCGATGTTGTGGCCGCGCACTTTGCGCAGGACGGGTCCGCTCTTGAGGTCGCGGTCGGGACGTCTGCGGACGCTGAGTGCTCGGGCGTTCGGTTGAGCCCGGTCGCGATGCGGGACGCTCGGGCCGCGCCGTATCCGGGCGCCCACCAGGCCTTTCGGGCCGCCCGGCGCCGGGACGTTCTGGCCGTCCAGTGTCGGGTCGCTCTGGCCGTCCGGCGCCGGGACGTTCTGGCCGTCCAGTGTCGGGTCGCTCTGGCCGTCCGGTTCCAGGACGGTCCGGCCGGCCGGTGCCGGGGCGATCCGGTCGAACGCCGGGACGATCTGGCCGACCAGGGCGGTCCGGCCGAACGCCGGGACGGTCAGGCCGACCGACGCCCGGGCGGTCCGGCCGCCAGACACCGGGAGGCCGCGTGCCGGGCCGACCCGGCGGGCGCCAATTCGGTGGCGGTGCGTGCCACACGGGCGGATTGATCCAGACCTGATTCCAACGCCGGTTGTTCCAACCCCAGCGGTTGTTCCAGGCGGAGCCAACGAGCACGCCGGCGCCGAATATCAATGCTCCTGCTACGACGTCAGAAAAGACGACCGAGGAATCGTAAACCGGCACGTAAATCCGTTCGGGATTAGCCGGCGCGATATAGATAATTCTCGATCCGCCTTCGTCGCGTGAGGTCACCACCTGTTCGGGGGTCGATTTGAGATTGCCGACGCTCTCGGCCTTGGCGCGGAGCAACTGTATCGTATGAGCTACGTCGTCGGGCTGGAGCGAAAACGCCATCCCCAGTGACTGCGTCCAGTCGAGATGATCGGCGAGCATGTGGATTACATCGGGAAAACGCGTCAGGGCTTGCACTGACGTGTCCCACGGCATGCCGTCGACCTTCGAGAAGTCGCCCCGCTTCACATCAGCCGAATTGCTGGCCAGCCAGCGGTCCGCCTGAACAATTTGCAGCGGGAATGTGCTCGCCTGGAGGATGAGCGACAGAAGAGGATCGGGGTATAAAGCAATCGGTCCGAGCAGATATTCGAGGTCTGTGAGCGAATAGACCGGCGATTGCGGTGCCGTTGCGGGAGACTGCGCCGCGTCCGGGGGTTGAGATGTTTGTGCAATAATCGGATCGACAATCGTTGTCCACGCCAACAGGGCGGCCACGGTGATCCGCGAATAAGTTCCCGTGCAGAACCGGGCTGAGCTAGAATTCGATCGTTCTTGCAAGACAATCTCCCGACCAGTGTGTTTCGGCAAGTCTTTGCATCTTCGCCTGCAATGCGATCGCGCCCGTCATGGGCCGCCGACCAGCCGTAGAGTCGGCTGCCACCATTGCGCTGTCAGGCTGACGCGCCAATTGGACCAAAGGGCATCAGTCTTTTTGTCAATTGGTATGCCGTTGTCGGCCAAAAATCTTTTTGCGCCACGCAACCGTCAGCGATCTCTGTCATCTTCAAGGGGAATGCGGGCATCTTCCGCAAATCGAGCCTTGCGGCTGCGCCCGAACACCCAGAAAACGATGCCGGCAAACGCTGCTATGAGAAGCAAAAGGAATATTGCCATTGCCATTGTCATCTCCTTCAACCCATCAGCGGTTATGTCAGCTTCTTATTGTGTCCAGACAAGAGCGATGCCACCCACTCAGTTGATTTGTGTTTCTCGCAAATCGCGAGGATTGCAATGATGATCGGTACTCCGATAAAGGCGCCGGCGATCCCCCAAAGAAAGCTCCAGAAAAATACCGCAAGCAGGACGATGAATGGAGAAATCGACAACGCGGCGCCCGCGATCCGTGGCTCCAGATAACTTCCGATAAAAAATTGGATGAAATTCAGGCATACAAATACGGCAAAGCATGCTTGCCATGATCCGGACTGCACAAGAACAAAAAGTGTCGGAAAGACCGTCGCAAAGAGAGGGCCTATAAAGGGGATATAATTCAAGACGAATGCAATTACGCCCCACGCGGTCGCCAATTCGATGCCGGCAACCAGCGCAAAGCTCCATACAACCACGCCGGTCAAGACGCTCATCGTGCTCCGCACGACCATGTATTTTTGAAACTTGTCCGCAATATCTTCGGCGGCCGACAAAAGTGACCGGCGAAGTGTTGCGTTATTGAGTCGTTCGATGTTCCTTCGCGCAATGTCGACTTCAAGCAATCCGAGCACGATGAAGGCAAAGGCAATGACGATGAAGGATACGAGGCCATACCCTCGTCCGCCGATTTCTCGAACGGCACTTACAATCCAGCCGGGATTGTAGCTCTCGGCCACCAGGCTCGAAATGGAAACGCCGTGTCCGTCGAGCCAGTCAGTGGCTTGCAGATAGAGCGATTGAAAGCGGTCAGTATTGGCAATCTGCCATTTGACCACCAAGCCAAATCCCCAGACTACCAAAAACACAAGCGCGGCAATAACTGTGATGGTAACGACGATAGTGACGAGGAGTGCCAGGAGCTTTGGAATTCTTGCCTGAAGCGCACTCTGAAGCGGCCAGGCAATGGCAATAACGAATAGCGAAAATACGACCGGTGCGATGATCGCACGCGAAAAATATAAACCAGCCAGAACAAGAATGGAGGTGCAGAGTATAAGCGATATTCTTACTGCGCGATCCTGCTTCATGGGTCGGCGCTCAGGTCTTAGCTTTCTTCGTCGCCGATGTGAGGAAATTCGACGGACGCCACCATTGTACGAAGCAGAAGCCAGAGGCTGAAAGCCAGGACGGCGACCTCAACGAACATGGTGAGGAGGAGGGCCATGAGGCTCAGAATATCAGCTGCGGAAACCCAGCTTGCCGCGCCTGCAGTCGTTTGGACGACGGGAATGCCCGCTTGCGGCGCGCGGAGAAAATAAATCAAGAGCTGCGCCACTTCAAAAAGCATGACCAGCATCGAGAACGTGATGCCCAATGTGGTTGCCGTAATACCCGTCCATACCGTCCGTTGCACGGCTGATTCGGTCGGGCGCCGCGCAGGATCCGCAAGCTTCGTCGCAAGGCGCGTGTATCGATAAAACCACAGTGTGGTGAATGCGAGCACCAAAAGGCTGGCAATCGTCAGATATTGGATCAGCGGAAAGCCACTGCGCGTCCCCGCCGGCCGCGTCGCGCCAAATGCAAGGGCGTAGATGGTAAAGGCCACCGGGATCGCGCCGATGGCAACCTGCATCCAGAAGCCAAGCCAGCCTAAACGCGAAAACGCCCGGGCCAGGCTGTCATTTCGCGACGGCCGCAAGGCTTTTTGGAGCACCCGCAACATTGTGAGTTCAAGTTACCCTAAGCGCTGCAATGTCCGGTATACTATCCGATAGACTGAAAGAATGTCGTTGGCCTTTGGGGCAATCGTCTCGCTCCCCGGCCGTGCGTGTTGGGGAGAGCGTAAGTGCCCGGACCGGATTTAAAACGACCTCAAACGGCTGGCTCTTCGAGGCCGTGGGTCAAGTACGCCATCACGCTGTTCTTGCTGGTTGCCGTTGTTGCGACTGGTACGGCGGCATTTCATTCTCGTAATGCTTTTTGGGAAAAATATTTTAGCTTTATGCGCTAGAGCGGGCAGCGCGGTCGACTACGGAACGAAGACCAAAAACAGGAAAGTCGCGAAAACGACAAGGTGAACGAGCCCGGCAAGAATATTGGTCCTGCCAGAACCAAATGTGAGCAAGCTCAAGAAGAGTGTGAGCCCAAGGAGCAACGTATCACGTTCTGAAAGGCCTATCTCGATCTGTTTGCCGATAAAGACGTTGGTGATTGCAACGGCCGGGATTGTCAGGCCGATCGTTGCCAACGAGGAGCCTAGCGCGAGATTGAGGCTCTTCTGCAGTTCATTGCGCTGGGCTGCGCGAACCGCAGTAATGCTTTCGGGCGCCAATACCACCACGGCGATGACAATGCCCGCGACAGCTGGCGGTGCGCCAATATGGGAAAGACCAATTTCCAAAATGGTCGCAAATTTTTTCGCGATGAGGATCACGCCGCACAATGCCACCAAGAGCATGATCGCACTGACTGCGACGGTCCTGTTCGATGGATAGATGTGATGTTCATTGGGGGCGGTATCAGTCTCCGCGCGGAAATAGTCCGTATGCCGGGACGTCTGGATAAACAAGAAGGCCGCGTAAAGAATGATCGTTATAATGCTGACGAACACCAATTGCGCGTTCGAGAAGTAAGGCCCGGTTGTCGTGGCTGTGTAATTAGGAAGCACAAGCGTGAGAATTGAAAGCGCGCCGAGCACGGTGAGGTAAATGCTGGCGCCGGACGCTTGGAATTCCTGCTCGTGATGGCGCAGCCCGCCCCAAAGAATGCACAAGCCCACCAGGCCGTTGCATACGACCATAATGACGGCAAACACAGTGTCGCGAGCCAATGCGGGCGAGCTGCCTGGCGTCAACACGATCGACTCAATGAGGGCAACCTCGATAACGGTGACGGCCAGTGTCAGAACGAGCGTTCCGAAGGGCTCTCCGACTCGATGGGCAATGACGTCGGCATGATGCACGGCCGCAAAAACAGCACCGAGCATAATGACAACCATCGCTGCTGAAAGTGCAAGCGACAAGGTTGATGGCGGTTGCGCGCCGGCATCGAAGCCGATCAATGGTGCCAAAAAAATAAATGCGATCGCCAGGATGGGAAAAGCGATCGCCATTGGGGACTGTTGGTTGGTGTTCGCAGTCATTGTTGCGGTTTGATAAGGCGGGTTCGCGGCTTGTTATGGTTCTATCGCGCGGCGATTGGGTCCTCAAAGGAATTCTACGCTGTTGGCGGGCATGGGGACGTGACCTTGCAACCGGCACGGCGATATGCAGTCAATTTGATACCGAATGCTCTGGATTTTGCCTCAATAGAAAAATCCGTGCCCGCGGCGCTAAACGGCAATGCACTAGGCCTTGGGTCCAATAGACTGCGGAGATTCCCCGCGACTAGATTTAGGAAAATTCTATGGCAAGAAAGCCCGGGCGATCATTTCCGGCTGGCCGGCGCGAAGGCAATTTTGGAGGCAATATGCTCCGCGTTGCGCTTGTGCGGGTTGCGGGCTTCTTTGCGTTCTGGATTATCGTCGCAGGCACGAAGCCTGTGGATATTTTTGTAGGATTGCTCGCTGCGGTGATTGTGGCCTGGGTTAGCCTGCGCTTGCTGCCGCCGGCAACAATCCGTCTTCGTCCCATTGCGCTAGCCAAACTCGTTTTGCGCTTTTTGTACCAGTCGATTGTCGCTGGGGTGGACGTCGCACGGCGCGCGCTCGACCCTCGATTGCCGTTGCGACCTGGCTACGTGATCTACCGGCCGCGTCTTCGGCCCGGCACGATGCAAAATACTTTTTGCACGATGACGAGCCTGCTGCCGGGCACGTTACCGTCGGGGCCGGATGGCAGCGGCGGTCTCGTTGTCCATTGCCTCGATGAAACCCAGCCGGTCGCCGAGCGATTGGCGGCCGAGGAAGCGCTGTTGACCAGCGCACTGGGAGGAAATGACGATGGCTAACTTTCTTTTTGGCGCCGCAGGCTTTGTATTGGCCATGGTTGCAGTTGGCTTGCTTTGCGTTCTTCGCGGCCCAAGCGACACCGACCGCATGTTGTCGGCTCAGCTGATTGGCTCGGGCGGAGTGGCTGTGTTGCTTCTCGTGGCCACTGTGACTGGAACCCCCTCGATTGTGGATGTCGCCTTGATGCTTGCGCTGCTTGCCGTCTTCGCAGCAGTTGCGTTTCTTCGCGACGCATCGAGCTCGCAGATCAAGCCTCCAAACGCGACGGACCGCGTATGACGCTCGCACTTAACATTTTCACAATCGTTGCTGTGTCGGCGGGATCATTCTTTTTCATGGCCGGCACCATCGGGCTATTGCGCTTCCCGGATACCATGACGCGCCTCCACGCTCTGACCAAAGTGGACAATCTTGGTCTGGGATTGATTGTTTTTGGACTATTGCCGCAGGCCGAAGGGTTGCTTGCTGTGCTGAAATTGCTCTGCGTTTGGATCTTTGTCCAATTGTCCGGCGCGATCGTATCGCAGCTTGTTGCACAGTTGGCGCGCGGGGACGGACAGCAGAGATGACACCCCCGTTCATCCTTGAAATCGCGTTCGTCATACTGATCCTCGCAATTGCGGTGGGGACCCTTGTCGCACGCACCGCTTTTACTGCCGTCCTGCTTTTCATGATTTACGGACTGCTGATCGCAATCGCCTGGGTCAGGCTTTCCGCAGTGGATGTGGCGCTGACCGAAGCCGCGATCGGCGGCGGGTTGACCGGCATGTTGCTGCTCGGCGCGGTCGCGCGCTTACGGGAATCCGAGGGCTCCGGAGAGGAACCCGGGTTGCCCACGCTGCTGGCGGCAGGAACTTTTTGCGTCTTGGTATCTGCTGCGCTGGGGACCCTCGTTCTCTCCCGCCCCGAGGTCGCGCCTTCGCTTGCTCCGATGGTCATGGACAACTTGGCACAAAGCGCTCTCGGAAATCCGGTCGCGGCTGTGCTCTTCGTCTTTCGCGCATTCGACACGTTGCTTGAGAAGGTCGTTTTGCTGCTTGCACTGATCGGTGTCTGGTCTTTGGCGCCAGACCGTGCGTGGGGCGGGGTGCCTGGACTGCGACTGTATGCCGAACCGAGCAGCATCCTGGTGTTTCTGGCTCAGCTGCTGCCGCCAATTGGGATCATGATCGGAATTTATATGTTCTGGACTGGCGCCAGTTATCCGGGCGGCGCTTTCCAGGGCGGCACGGTGCTGGCTGCGATGTGGCTCCTCGTGATGATTGCGCGTCTGCAACCTGTCCCCGCGATCAGCCTGCGCCGCATACGGTTGCTGCTGGTGGTGGGGCCGGTGATCTTCGTTGCAATAGGACTTTTAGGATTTGTAGTTGCCGACGCATTTCTCGCCTATCCGGCTAACTACGCCAAGCCATTGATTATTACCGCTGAGGCGACACTGACATTATCTATTGGCGTAACGCTTGGTCTGCTGGTCGCTGGTCCGCCTGACCGGATGCTGCAGCCATGAATTCAATCGCGTTGTTTGCCTATTGCGGCGCAGCCATGGTGGGCCTCGGATTATTTGGCCTCATCACGAAGCCACAGGTGCTGCGAAAGATTCTCGCTTTCAACGTTCTTGGGACCGGCGTGTTTCTCCTGTTCGGTGTCATTGCGCGAAGAGGCGCGGCAGCCGGCCTCCCTAGTGACCCCGTGCCGCAGGCTCTGGTTATCACCGGAATTGTTGTCGCGTTCTCGGCTACGACGATGGCCGTTGTTCTGCTGTTGCGCCTCTATGCGGAGACAGGCGAAGCGACCCTCGACTCGGATGATCCGCCGAACGCGGGCACGGATGGGGGCCGTTAGTGATGCCTGACCAGACGACAGCGAACGGATATCTGCTTGTCCTGGCGATTATGTTGCCGGTGATAGGCATTCTGCTGTCCCTAGCGGCTGGTGGGCGGTATGTGGAACGCATTGCGATGGTTCTGCTGCCCGTGGGCCTCGTTATAGCCGCCGCGGTCTTCGGTCTGGTTTGGCGAGACCAGCAGTCACTCGTTTACATCGTCGGAGGCTGGCACCCGCCGCTGGGCATTGCGCTGCGCGCCGATGGCATTTCGGCGGCGATGATGCTCACAACAGCCATCGTCATTTGTGCGACCGGGCTCTTTGCCCGCGGAGAGTTCGGCCAGCCGCGCGGGTCCCCCGAGACCCGTGCTTCGCAGGTGTTCTGGATTCTGTTGTTGGGCATCTGGAGCGGGCTCAATACGGTCGTGCTGGGCGACGATCTTTTCAATCTTTACGTCGCGCTCGAGCTGCTGACCTTTGCCGCAGTGCCGCTCGTATCCCTCAAAGGTTACAAGGAAACCATCAAGGCCGCGCTGCGCTATATGCTCTTCGCGCTATTCGGCTCCGTCCTTTACCTGCTTGGTACGGTGCTGATCTACGGCGCCTACGGAACGCTCGACATTGCAATACTGTCCAGCCGCGTGCATCCGGAGCCAGTTGCCTGGATCGCGGCCTCGCTGATGACAATGGGATTGCTGGCAAAGACGGCGCTGTTCCCGTTGCATCTGTGGCTGCCGCCGGCCCACGCCGGCGCGCCCGCGCCCGGCAGTGCTGTGCTTTCGGCGCTTGTCGTCAAGGGCTCCTTCTTCTTGATCGTGCGGCTCTGGTTCGACGCCATGCCCGGTCTGATGAATTTTGCTTCAGGCCAAATTCTTGGAACGCTCGGTGGCGGCGCAGTCCTTTTCGGCAGCGTCCTCGCGCTGCGCCAACAACGGCTGAAACTGCTGATCGCCTACTCGACGATTGCCCAGATCGGCTACCTGTTTTTCATTTTTCCGCTCACCGCGGGAAATGAACCGTGGGACAGCGTCGCCTGGACCGGTGGTTGGCTGCAACTTTTCTCGCATGCCTTTGCAAAAGCCTCGATGTTTATGGCCGCAGGGCTGATTGCCGAAACCCTTGGGCACGATCGGATTGCGGAGTTTGGTGGCATCAGCCGCGTGATTCCAATCACCGTGATCGCCCTCGGACTTGCAGGTCTGTCTCTCATGGGAGTGCCACCGAGCGGTGGCTTCGTCGCGAAATGGCTGCTGTTGCTGGCGACGGTCATGGAAGGGCAATGGTGGTGGGCGGTCGTGATGCTCGTGGGTGGCTTGCTCGCGGGCGGTTACGTTTTCATGGTGTTGGGGAAAGCGCTTGGTAATGCCAGTGCTCCACTGAAGATAGCAACACCGGTATCTCGAAGTCGTGAAATCGTGGCGTTGACGCTCGCGCTATGCGCGGTTCTGCTCGGTCTGGTTCCGCTGCAACCGTCCGAACTGCTTCAAGTCGGCCGTCCGGAAGTTCTGGGAGTTATCGCGCGATGAGCGCAGAGACGCTACTCGCTTTCACAATCGCGGTGCCGCTGGCAATGCTGGCGGCATGCGTATCAGCTCGCATCCGCGCTCGAATGACGGCGCTGTTGCCGCTTGCGCCATTGCCCGCGCTTATGGCTGCGATTTTTTCGAGCGATGGTTCGACTTTGCTGCTGCCACAAGCGCTGCTCGGCCTGACGCTTTCGATCGATAAGCCTGGAGCTATGCTGCTCGGAACGGCTGCGCTGCTCTGGATTGCAGCGGGTGTTTATGCAGGGGCCTGGCTGCGCTCCCAGTCGAACGGCGGACGCTTTGCGACGTGGTGGCTGATGACCTTGACGGGCAGTCTCGGCGTCTTCATGGCCGCCGATATGGTGAGCTTCTATTTGTTTTTCACGCTGGTCAGTCTCGCCGCCTACGGGCTTGTCGTATTTGACGATACTCCTGCCGCCAGGAGAGCGGGGGCGCTTTATATCTCTTTGGCCGTGCTCGGCGAGGCTTTCCTGCTGATGGGCTTTGTTTTTCTGGCTGTGGGGAGCCCGGATGGCAGCCTGCTTATTCGTGACGCGGTAACTGCGTTACCAACGTCGGCTTGGTGCAATCCCGCTTTGGCATTCCTCATCCTGGGGTTCGGTCTCAAGATCGGGCTCGTCCCATTTCATGTTTGGATGCCACTGACATACACGGCTGCACCGATCCCCGCTGCAGCAGTGCTCAGTGGAGCAGCTGTAAAAGCCGGCGTGATCGGGTTCATTCGTTTTCTGCCGTTTGACGCCGCGCTGACGGGTTGGGGCGAGTTACTTGTCGGCGCGGGTTTGTTTTCGGCCTTCTATGGTGTTGCGGTCGGGATAACCCAGTCAAATCCAAAGACAGTGCTGGCATATTCCAGCGTAAGCCAGATGGGGATGCTTGCTACTGTTTTCGGTATGGGCCTTGTGACAGCTGATTCAGGCGTGCCTGTCGCCGCGGCCTTCTATGCAACCAATCACATATTGGTCAAAGGCGGGCTGTTCCTCGCGCTCGGTGTCGGCATGCCCAACAGAGTGCGCGGCTTTTGGATGGTGCTGTTGCCTTCCGCCGTGTTGGCGATCGGACTCGGTGGCCTGCCTTTGACGGGAGGTGCGTTGGCAAAACTCGCGGTAAAGGCTCCGCTGGGCGACGGCGTCGTTGGCACGTTCGCCATCCTTTCAGCCATTGGAAGCACGCTCCTGATGTTTCATTTCTTGCGCTGCCTCGTGCTCAACGCTTCGCAGACAGCGACATCCGTCCGGGCCGCGTTGCCTTGGCTCGCGATTGCAGTCGGTGCCATCGTGTTGCCTTGGGTGTTGTTCGCGCAAACTGGCGACGGACCTTTGCTCGATGCTCTCGCTCCGAAAGAGCTTTGGGCGGCACTTTGGCCGGCTCTCATCGGTGGGGTCTTGGCGATTGGACTTTGGCGCTGGGGGTACATGCTGCCGCATATACCGGAAGGAGACGTCCTCGCCGCGGGAAACAGTGCGACGCGCGCTGCTCGTATTTTGGGCACGCTCGCCGAGCGGACAGACTCGTATCTGCGTCAATGGCAAATAGCTGGTGTGCTGCTTCTGGCGTTGACCGTCATTCTCATTGGAACAATGCTCACCGGTTACTAGCGTAACGCGGCCCGGCCAGGACGACGGTCTCAGAATACCGTGGGCGGAATTCCGTTACGACGCCAACAGTAGGTACACAGCCGATGCCGTCAAAGAGTCAGCGCAGTTCACTGCCGATCGATCTCGCCCTGCAGGGTGGTGGCTCGCATGGGGCATTCACCTGGGGCGTTGTGGATCGTCTCCTCGAAGAGCATTGGCTTCCAATTGTTGCGATCTCGGGCACCTCGGCAGGTGCGATGAACGCGGCCGTGCTCGCGGACGGATGGGCCGCCGGTGGGCCGGAAGGCGCACGCGCCGCGCTCGACGCATACTGGAAGCGCGTATCGCGCGCGGCAGCGTTTAGTCCGTTACAGCGCACGCCCTTTGACCGGCTGACAGGTCGCTGGACGCTCGACTGGTCTCCTGCCTTCGTCGCCATGGATCTCATGACGCGGCTATTTTCTCCCTACGATCTTAATCCGCGCGGCTTCAATCCCTTACGCGACATTCTCGCGGAGAGTATCGACTTTGCCCGGTTGGCCCGTTCGCCGATCAAGTTGTTTATCACTGCGACAAATGTGCGGACCGGCCGCGGGCGCATTTTTCGCAATTCGGAGATAACGGCTGACGTGCTGCTGGCTTCTGCATGTTTGCCGACCATGTTTCAGGCGATCGAGATCGATGGCGAGCCCTACTGGGATGGAGGATTCGCCGGCAATCCAACCATTACGCCGCTTGTGCGCGAAAGCGACGCGCACGATTCGATCCTGGTGCAGATCAATCCACGTGAGCGGCCGGAACCGCCGCGGTCGGCTGCGGAGATTCTCAATCGATTGAACGAAATATCATTCAACTCGCCGTTGATGAAGGAACTGCGCATGATTGCGCTCCTGCGCGAAGTGGCCGATCCGGGAAAAGGCGAAGGTGCTCGCTGGGCCGGGATGCGCACGCACAGGATCATGACGGAAATGATGAAAGATCTCGGGTACTCCTCGAAGCTCAATGCCGAATGGGAGTTCCTGACAATGCTGCGAACCGAGGGCCGTCGCGCCGCCAGCGAATTTCTCGATGCGCATGCCGATGATCTCGGTCATCGTTCCACCGCCGACATTGATGTTCTGTTGTCGGAGTGCTGAGCCATGAGTTTGTTGGGCATTCTGGCAGGCCTGGGCCTTTTGGTCGGATTCGCCTTCCGAGGTTGGTCCGTGCTGCTTCTTGCGCCGATAGCGGCGCTGGTCGCTGCTCTTTTCTCGGGTGAGCCGCTTCTGGCCCATTGGACGCAAACGTTCATGAGCAGCGCGGCGAACTTTCTTGCACAGTTCTTCCCGCTGTTCTTGTTAGGTGCGCTTTTCGGCAAGTTGATGGAAGACAGCGGATCGGTAACCGCTATCGCCGACCTGATCATCCGCAAGCTTGGGCACGGTCGCGCGACTCTCGCAGTTGTGCTTGCGAGCGCCCTTGTCACCTATGGCGGCGTCAGTCTCTTCGTTGCGTTCTTTGTCATAGGTCCTATGGCGCAGGAACTTTTTCGTGCTGCCAGCGTCCCGCGTCACCTGATGCCTGCCGCCATTGCCCTGGGGACGTCCACTTTCACAATGTCGGCTCTGCCGGGGACGCCATCGATCCAGAACGCGATCCCGATGCCATTCTTCGGAACAACACCGTTCGCGGCGCCCGGCCTGGGAATTATTGCTTCGGTTATCATGTTCGGATTTGGCATGTGGTGGCTCAACCGCGCCGAGGCCAAAGCGCGTCATGCCGGCCGGAATTCCGGCGACAGCGGTGCCGCGGGGCGGCACGAGCAGGTTGAAAGGGCGAAAATCGCGCGGGAGCGCGCGACGACAGCACATGAATTCGATCCAGCCGAACTGGAGCATGGCAAGACCGCCGAAGTTGCGCCGTCGGCGGCAGCGGCCGCGCTTCCGCTTGTCGTCGTGATTGGCGTCAACATGGCGATGTCGCTCGTCATTCTGCCGAGGCTCGACGTCTCCTACCTCGCCGAACCGCGCTGGGGCGAAACGTCGTTGGCCGCCGTCGGCGGTGTCTGGGCGGTCGTCACGGCCCTGGCCGCTGCCATAGTGACGGTGTTGGTTGTGAATTTTGGCCGGCTGCCGACTTTACGTGAAACAGTAGATGCGGGTGCCAACGCCTCTGTGCTTCCCGCGCTGAGCGTGGCCAGTCTCGTCGGCTTTGGCGCCGTTGTGGCTGAGATGCCGGCCTTCGCCGCGGTCCGCGATTGGGTGCTCGGCATCGCGGGAGGTCCGCTTGTCTCCCTTGCGACTGCAACCAATGTTCTTGCCGCGCTCACCGGTTCGGCCTCAGGCGGCTTGACGATCGCACTTGATGCTCTGGGAAGCACTTATATGGCGCGCGCGGCGGAAATCGGCATGGATCCAGCCTTGCTTCATCGAGTCGCTGTTATCGCGTCGGGCACTCTCGATAGTCTGCCTCATAATGGAGCCGTGGTGACGCTCCTCGCCGTTTGCGGGTCAACGCACCGCGAGAGCTATTTCGATATCGTGATGGTTGGGATTGTCAGCGCGATTCTCGCGCTGGTGGCGGTTATCGTGCTCGGGTCGGCTTTCGGATCGTTCTAGGCGGCAAGTGGTCTTCCGCCGAACAAAACCTGCGCATCTCTAGCGATAACAGGCCGATTTCGGTAATCCCAGGGGCTATTGGACCGTGGTCCAATTGGCGACCGCGATCCAATGCGCACAGTATCGAGCAGGGCCACCCGTCCATGGCGTTGGGGAGGAATGGTTGAGCGCGCGCCCCGATAGCTATGAAGCCTATGTCTCAACTGGACATTTGCCGACCCCTGAGAAGGTGAAGGCACTGGTGTCTGAGGCTCACCGACGCTTCAAATCAAATACCGAGGGAAAAAATTCGAGCGTCTACCCGGCGCTGGCCCGGGTGCCGAGCGAGTTGTTCGGGATTTGTGTGGTCGGAACGAGCGGAAATATCCACGCGGTTGGGGATACCGATCACGAATTTTCGATCATGAGTGTATCCAAGCCCTTCGTGTTCGCGCTTGTTTGTCAGGAAATGGGTCCGGAAGAGGCGCGCGCGAAGCTAGGAGCCAACGCAACCGGCATGCCGTTTAATTCGCTTGGCGCGATCGAACGCAGTTCCGACGGGCGGACCAACCCGATGGTCAATGCCGGCGCAATAGCGACCACGAGTCTCGTGCCGGGCGCGACCTTGGCGGAAAAATGGCGATTCATAAACGATGGCCTGTCCAGTTTTGCCGGCCGCAAGCTTCCCCTGAACGAGGAAGTCTACGCCTCCGCATCGGAGACAAATTACCGTAACCAGGGCATCGCTCGCCTGCTGCAGAGCTATGGCAAGATTTATTTTGATCCCGCGCAGGCCACCGATCTCTACACGAAGCAGTGTTCTCTCAATGTCAGCGCGAAGGACCTCGCCGTTATGGGTGCTACTTTGGCCGACGGGGGAGTCAATCCGCTCACCAAAAAGCGTGTCGTTGACCCGAGCGTCTGCCATTATGCTCTCGCGGTGATGACGACCGCCGGGCTGTACGAGACTTCGGGCGATTGGCTCTACGACATTGGCCTTCCCGGCAAGAGCGGTATTGGCGGCGGAATCGTTACGGTCTCGCCCGGCAAAGGCGGACTGGGTACGTTCGCGCCGCCGCTCGATGGCGCCGGTAACAGCGTCAAAGGACAGCTCGCCGCCAAGTTTCTTTCCCAGCGCCTGGGCATGGATCTGTTTGTCTCGGCACCGGAAGTGTGAGCGTCCGTAGCGTTGCACCTTTGCTTCGTTCTTTTTATCTATCCGCCGGCCACGTAATCGCGGCAAAACATAGGGGGCGAGCCAATGACACCACTTCGCGTTGGGGCATTTTGCGCAGCACTATCAATCACTGCGACCGCCATTCCGTTTGTTGGCTCAGCCACGGCGCAGCAACCGTCTATGGAAGATCTGATTCGACGAATCGATGCGTTACAACGCCGCGTCGATGAACTTGAAGGACGCGAGCGGGCGGAAAAAAAACGCTTAGCCACCGCCAATCAGGCGGCAACAGAGTCGACTAGGTCGCGCACGGCCACCGGATCTTCGCCACCGCAGGCGGTAGCCAGCACGCCCGCTTACGCACAGCAGCCTCCGGTTACGAACATTCCCGGCCTGCTTCCCCCCGAGCCGATGGGTCGTCCGAACGAGGGCGGCGAGGGCGATGACGCGTTGCGCTCCGATCTTCCCGGCCTTTCACTCCGCATTCCCGGCACCCAATCCGAAGTGCGCGTCTACGGCTTTGCAAACGTCAATGGCTACCGCGATTTTAATGCCCGTAATCAGACCGACGCGCCGACCGTGCAAACGATTCCACTCGCCAATAGCCCTGCCGCCATGCAGGGAGGCGATTTCGGTTTGTCGGCTCGTTTCAGCCGCCTGGGCATCGACACACGGACACTCACAGGCTGGGGCACGCTCGAAACCCGCTTGGAGGGTGACTTCGGCGGCGGCGCGCCGACCTCCACCAACGCGACTTTTCGCTTACGCCAGGCCTGGGGCGAACTCGGCACCGAACAGTTTCGCGTGCTGATCGGCCAGGCGAACAGCCTGTGGAACGAGGGCCTGTACGAAACGGTGAACTTCTCGACCAATCTCAATCAGTCGTTCGTGCGTCAACCGCAAATTCGCGCGACCGGAACGCTGGCGCCAGGTTTGACGGGCCAAGTCTCGCTCGAAATGCCGGATACGCAATACACCTCGGTGGCTGGCGTCTTCACACAAAACAGCACGCCGACCGGTTTTTCCGGGCTCAGCCCGGCGTTTACTTCATTGCCCGACCTGCTCGGGCGGCTCTCGTACACCAATAACGGCTTGCTCCTCGACATGCGGGGCCTGTTGAGAGAACTCAGCGTCCGCACTGAGGGGACCGCTGCCGCGCCACCGGCGCTCACGAAAGACGCCGTCGGTTGGGGAGTGGCTGGAACAGCCCGCTTTCCGATGCGGTGGTTGTCCGCGGCTTTTGGCCCGGACGAACTGCTTGGCATGGCCTATTATGGACAAGGCATCGGGCGCTATTTCGGCGGCAATACCTTCGGTCAGGATGCTCTGTCCAACATCGGCTTGCCCGGCACAACCACCGACTTTTCCCTCGACCCGCTCACAACCTATGGCGTGACCGCGGCTTACCGGCGTTTCTGGACGCCACAGCTTCGCAGCAACTTCGCCTATTCCGCGGCTTGGCAGGAATACCCGGCGTACGCGCTGATGTTTGTGCCGGGATCATCCTCAGCCGTTCTATTGAACAACTCAATGCAGCAAGTGATCGGCAACCTGATCTGGAGTCCGTTCGCGGAAATGCGTGGCAACACTGTAGCGACAGGATGGCTCGATGTCGGATTTGAATATGTCTACATGCACCGCGACGTATTGGGTGGCTCGGCAGCTACCGGCACGGCGGGCTCCGGCTTCGCTACGGCCAACCGGGTCGTTGGTTCCGTCACTGCACGGTTCTGAGAAAGCGGAAAGACGGCATTACCACTCAACCGCTGAATCAGAATCGCCAGAATACGGGAACAAGGAACGTTGCCACGACGAAAAAAAGCAGGAGCAGCGGCAATCCGAGCTTCCAGTAATCTCCGAAACGATAGCCGCCCGGCCCCATCACCATCAGGTTGACCGGTGTGGCAACAGGAGTGAGGAAGGAAGCCGCTGCGGCAACGGCGACGCTCATCAGTACGGGTCGTGGGGACATTCCGAGTTCGGTCGCAGCCGCCACCGCGATTGGTATAACAATAAGTGCCGTCGCCGTGTTGCTGATGAGCTGTCCAAGTATTGCCGTCAACACGAACAGCCCGGCGAGCAGGGCATACGGACCGGCATCGCCAACGAGGTTGATCAACGCGCCCGCCATAAGTTTCGCCGCACCGGATGTATCCATGGCGGTCGAGAGCGGAATCATCGCGCCGACCAGGATGACAGTCGTCCAATTTATGGCGCGGTAAGCCTGTTCAACTGTGAGCACTCCCAGCAGGACGATAGCGCATGCAGCGACCAGCCCGGCGATGACCGACGGTACGGCGCCGGTCGCGAGCAGGATCACCATAGCGACAAGTATGGCGCTCGCTTCCTTTGCACCCGTTCCCATCGGAACCGCTTGACGACGCACTAGCTCCGGCGAGTCGACGACGAGTACGTCAGGATCGTCGAGATGCTCATCCAGCGCCTTCCAGGTCCCCTGAAGCAGCAGCATGTCGCCCGCCGCGAGTACAGTTTCTTCCGGGCCCAGGTTCTCGCCTCTCCGCTGTACGGCGAGAATGACAAGATTGCCACTGGGCGTGACCATGCCCGGAAATACTTTTTGCCCGATCATGCCGGAGCGAGGCGGGATAACCACCTCCGCCAGGCCGGAGGTCCGGTTGAACAGCGTATCCGTGACTCCGGGTGCATCCTCCGTCCGCAAGGCCAGCACCTTGTCGGAAGCGAGACTACCAACGGCTTCCGCGCTGCCACGCACGATCAGGATGTCACCCGGGGCGATTGCATTTTGCCGCACCGGTCCGCCGCCGGTGCCGGCCTGGATCGTGACCAAGGTCAGGCCCGCATAGCCGCTCAGGTTCACGTCCGTCGGCAGCGAACCGACATACGGAGACTGCGGACGCACGCGCAATTGGAACAGTCCGTCATCAAGCCGGTATTGCTCGACAAGCGTGCGGGCATGCTTGCTGAGGTCGGCAGGGATCGTCCGCCCACCGCGCTCCGGCAACAGGCGTTGCCCAAACAGCACCACGATTACGATCGTTCCAACAAGCAGGGGTAGGCCGACAATAGCGAATTCGAAAAAGCCGAACGGTGCTCCACCCGCGTCCACGGCCGCTTCAGAAACGAGCACGTTTACGGGAGTGCCGGTGAGGGCGAGCAGCGACCCCGAATGAGCCGCAAATACGAGCGGCATAAGCAGTTGTGAGGGAGAGCGGCCCACACGGATCGCTGTGACGATAACGACAGGCAAAAGCGCCGCAACTGCGCCATTGAGGCTGATGAGCGCCGTGAGCAACGCCACAAGCACTGATGTGAGGACCAACAGCCGAACGCGGCTCTGTCCCGCCTGGTTGATCAAAAGCTGCCCCGCCCATGCCGTCACGCCGGTCGCATCCAGTCCGGCGCTGACCACGAACAGAGATGCAATGAAGATAACGGCGGGATCGCCGAATCCGGCGAGTGACTGCCCGAGATCAAGCACGCCGGTGGCGTACAATGCGAGCGCCGTGCCGATCGCCACCAGCACAACCGGAATGCGATTCCAGACGAATAGAACAACGATGCCGGCTACAATCGCGAAGACAGTTGCGCTGTTACTCATGGCCTCCGCTCCCGCAAGAATTGCTGGTTAGCCGCAAACCGCACCGATCAGAATGCAACCGGTCAAAAAATTTAATGCGCGCCGAGTTGCGGATTGAGTTTTGCACAGAGCGGTTCGTGGATTTGGCTAGCCCTCCCATGTTGCCAGCGCCACAGCCATGCGACAGCCATTCGCAAATTCCTTCAAGTCTACATACTCTTTGATCGTGTGAACCTCGTTCTGGCCCGCTCCGAAGGTGACGGTCGGAATGCCATGCTTCACAAGCCAATTGGCATCCAGGCCCCCGTTCGAGAAAACGACTTTCGGGACAAAGCCTATCGACTCCGCAGCGCGTTTGGCGTGGGTCAGGATTGGGGATTCCTCATCGAGATTGAAAGGCGGATATGAGTGCTGCTTGCTGAATTTTACTTTGGCCGTTTCGCCGGCAGAATCTTTGACGGCGGTCTCGGCCTTCTTGAAGGCCTCCTCATAAGCCGAAGCGATCGCAGCCGCGAACTTCTCATCGCGGCTTCGCGCTTCTCCCCTGACGTAAACGTAGTCGGTGACCACATTGGTGGCGTCGCCGGCCGCTTTGCCATCCTTCCCTCCGAAAATGCCGGGATTGCTGGTTCCTTGCCCTTCCGGTTTGGTCACCTTGCCAACCCAGCCGCCGCGCTGGGCTTCGACGAGCGCTGTCGCCGCCACCAGCGTTGCTGAAATGCCCTTTTCCGGGGCCACTCCAGCATGCGAGGCTTTTCCGAGAATCTCGGCCTCCCAGTTTTCCTGACCGACGGCGCCCGTGATCAACTCGGCTGAAGGTCCACCGTCGACGTTGAAGCACATCGTCGCACCCTCCAATTCGTCGACGTCCAGCTCGCGCGCGCCGTGCAGCCCGCTTTCCTCGCGCACTGTAAAGAGCAGCGTGATCGGCGGATGAGGCAGCTTGTGCTTGATCAGCGTTTCGGCAAGCGTCACGAGCACCGCGCAGCCTGTACGGTTGTCGCCACCCAACGCAGTTTTGCCATCGGACACGATCCGGTCACCCTTGCGTTTCGGCTTTGCGCCGGCGCATAGGGGCACAGTGTCGAGATGAGTGGAGAATGCGATCCGCGGACCCTTGCGCGTTCCCTTCAGGTTGACGATCAAATTGCCGGTTTGAGTCGGCAGCTTGATGCGTTTGTTCACCTTGTCGAAGCGGATAGCGGACGCTGGCACGCCGACTTTTTTCAATTCGGACGATACAGCGGCTGCGATGGCTTTCTCCTCGCCTGTGACTCCTTCCACTGAAAGGAATTTCATCAGATGGGATTCTGCAGTTTTGACATTCAGGGGCAGAGTTTTGCCAGTCATAGATAACCTCCGAGTACTCTGTGTTACGCGTCATCCGTCAGTGCAGCCCCCAGGGGAGGCCCAGCAGGTACCACACAACGAAGAGCAGCATCCAAACGACCGTGATCCATATGACGTAGGGCAACATCAGTGCGACGACTGTCCCAACGCCGGCGTTTTTGTCGTATTTCTGGGCAAACCCGACCACCAATGCGAAGTACGCGTTCAATGGCGTGATCGAATTCATCGGCGAGTCGCCGATCCGGTAGGCGGCAAGGACCGCGGCGGGATCGACAGCCAACTGCACAAACAGCGGCACGAAGACCGGTGCGAAGATGGCCCACTTGGCGATCGCGGGCGTGAAGAATAGATCGAGGATCGCGACCACAATAATGAAGCCGAGCAGCAGCCATATCGCGCCGATGTTCGTGCTCTTGAGAAAGTCGGCCATCTTGACTGCCATGAGGGTCGGCATGTTGCTGTAGTTGAAGTAGTCCACGAACTGGCTGATGACGACGAACAGGAGAATGGTGCCACCTAATCCCGACACCGCCTTGGTCATGGCATTAATGACATCGGTCGAATTTTTGATCGTTTTTGCGCCAACGCCGTAAGCGATTCCGCTCACCAAAAACAACAGCATGATGACGCCAATCAGACCTGCCATGAACGGCGAGTTTCCGATCAGCGTGCCCGTTGTTGGATTACGCAGCGGCGCTCCCGATGGGATCGTCAACAGTCCGAACAGGACAATGATCGCCAGGAATCCGAGGCCCGCGTAACGCAGCCCCCGTGATTCTGCGGCAGAAAGTCGTCCGGGGTCATGGGGCGGCAGGTCCCCTTCGGCTTGCTCTTCGTGATATTCGCCGAGTCGGGGCTCTATCGTGCGTTCGGTCACCAGCGCGATCACGATGGTCAGGACCGCAACCGACACAATTGAAAACCAGAGATTGGCCGTCAGATCGAGCGAGAGAGTGGGATTGACCATGTGAATGGCGTCGTTGGTGATCTCCGTGAGCACGGCATCGAGCGGCTTGATCAACATGTTCACGGTGAATGCGCTGGCGACGCCGGCAAATCCGAGCGCCAGCCCGGCCAATGGATGGCGGCGGACGCTCATGAGCGCGGTCCCCGCCAATGGGATCAACACAAGGTAGCCGGCGTCAGACGCGATGCTCGACATGATTCCGACGAATGCCAGGATGTAGGTCAGGGCCCATGCCGGGGAGACAACCACCAGCTTTCGGATCAGCGCATTCACCAGCCCGGCTTCCTCGGCGACGCCCACGCCGATCATGGCAACGATCAACAGACCGACGGCGCTAAAGCCCAGGAAGTTCGGAACAAGTCGCGTGTAGATGTGACGAATTCCTTCCCCCGTCATCAGGCTGTTGGCGGCAGTTGTCACCCTCTCGACCTTGTCCGTGTCCGGATTGATGACCTGAAAGGAAACCGATGCCCCAATCATGTAGAGGAGGTGAGACAGAACGATCACAATTGCGATGAGAATTAAGAAAATCAGTACCGGGTGAGGGACGCTGTTCCCCACTCTCTCGACCGTGTCCAGAATGCTCTGCATCACGGTCTTCGACGTTTCCGTCTTCACTACCCGGCGGGATTTGCTCATGACGGCGTTCCTTTCATGGTATGCCGGGATGCGGTTGTCTCACGCATCACAACGGCAGCAGCCAAGGGACAAGTACGACACAAACGATCAGCACAATTATTGAAAACGGCACGCCAATGCGCACAAAGTCTGCGAACTTGTAGTGCCCGGGAGTAACGACCAGCGTGTTCACCGGCGAAGAGACCGGTGTCATGAAGGCCGTCGAGGCGGCGAGCGCCACGATCATTGCGAAGGGATAAGGAGAAACGTGCATCTCCTTGGCAACCGCGAGTGCAACGGGAGCCATCAGCACCGCAGTGGCGGTATTGGAGATGAACATTCCCAGAAGCGCGGTAATGGCGAAAAGTGCGGCGAGCAAAAAGTGCGTTCCGGCCCCGCTCGTCAATGCACGCAAACCATCGGCCGCGAGATCGACGCCACCCGTCCGTTCCAAGGCGATCGAGAATGGCAACATGCCGACGATGAGCACGATGGTCTTCCAGTCGATCGAGCGGTAGGCGCTTGCGAAATCGATGCAGCCCAGCGCGCCCATCAGCAGGCAACCGATCAGGGCCGCCTGGACGTTCGGGATAACGCCGCTCACCATCAGTCCGACGACGAGCAGCAGACAGGCCAGTGCGTGCAGGGCCTTGTTCGGCGCCGGAAGCACCTCGGCGAGCTCAGCCGGCAGTCTGATGATCACCAAATCGCGTGTGTCGGATCGCAACCTTTCGATATCCTTCCATGAGCCGATCAGAAGCAGCGTATCGCCAATCGCAAGCGCTTCGTTCAGGAGATCACGGTCGTGCGCCACGTCATCGCGCCGCAATCCGATCACCGTCACTCCAAAACGATTGCGGAACCTCGCTTCAACCACTGACTTTCCGATCAGCTCCGAGCTCGCAGGCAGGATGACTTCCGCCATGCCGATCTCCTGCGACCGGTCTGTGAAATAAACTCCACTCAGCGGCATTTCTTCAAGCGCGTACTGCTTGCGCAGCGCTTCGATGTGGCTTCCAGGTTCGAAAAGATCAATCAACAGTACGTCGCCTGCCTGCAGCTGCATTTTTGCGGACGGCCGAAGTATCTCGCGCGACAATCCGCGGTTACGTTCGAGGGCGACGATATTTGCACCGGACGTTTGGCGCAGTTCCAGATTCTCAAGCGTCTTGCCGATGAGCGGCGACTGATCCGTTATCCCCAAACGGTATTCGCGGTCGGCAAGCCGATATTCCTCGATCCAGGTGGAAAAGCTCGGGCGGTCGGCGGCTTTCGTCTGGCGGCCCGCGTCGGGCAACCAACGGCGCGCGAAAGTCATGTAGAGGATGCCCAGAACGAGGATGGGCAGCCCGAAAGGCGTGAAGCTGAAGAAGTGAAAGCCCGGCACGTCGTGACGTTCGAGTTCGCTGTTGACGACGAGGTTCGGAGCGGTCGCAACAAGCGTCATCATGCCACTAATGAGCGCGGCGACACTGAGCGGCATCATCAGACGGCCTGGTCCTATCCCGGTGCTTTGTGAAATGCGTAGCGCAACCGGAATAAAAATTGCTGTGACGGCCGTTGAACTCATCGTCGCGCCAAGCGCGCAGACGACCATCATGAGAAGAACGATCAGTCGAACTTCGTTGCTCCCCGCTTTTGCGATCAGCCAGTCGCCGAGTCGCTGTGCAACGCCCGTGCGCACCAGACCGTCGCCGATCACAAACAGTGCGGCGATGAGGACCACATTTGAATCACTGAAGCCGGCGAGCGCCTCACCCATCGTGAGTACGCCCGTGAAGGGCAACACCACGAGCATGATCAGCGCCACCGCATCCAGCCGAGGCTTGTTGATCGCGAACATTACGATCGCGGCGGCGAGCAGTACGAGAACGATTGTAAGTTCAGACATGATCGGAGCGCTCAAATCGGGTGTCTAAGCAGTAAAATGTGTGTAAACGGTCGTTTGCGGTTACCTCTTTTGTAGCCTCACGCACGCGCTGGACTTTCTGAGGAATTTTCTTTTCCGCCGAACCAGGTCACATACAGTGCCGGCAAAAAGATCAGCGTGAGAATTGTTCCAACCAACAATCCTCCCATAATCGCGAAAGCCATCGGCCCCCAAAATACTGTCGGGGCGATCGGAATCATGCCGAGGACTGTCGAGATTGCCGTCAGCATGATGGGGCGGAAGCGCGTGCTGCTCGCGTCGACCGTTGCCTGCCAAACGCTTTTGCCCTCGCTCCGCTCGGCTTCAATTTGCCCGATCAGGATCACGGCATTTTTTGTGATCATCCCCAGCAACGCCAGGATGCCTAGGATCGCGACAAATCCGAGCGGTTTGCCGGACAGTAACAGTGCTCCAACCACGCCAATCAATCCGAGCGGTCCGACGCTGAGAACGATGAAGAGACGCGCGAAGCTCCGCAGCTGGACCATCAGGACGGTGAACATGATGATGAACATCGCCGGCACGACCGCAATCACCGAGGCCTGCGCCTTCGCGCTATCCTCAACGACGCCGCCGACCACGATCTGGTAGGGTCGCGGCAGCGTCTTGGACAGCTCCGCTATGGACGGCGCCAATGCGTCGACCACGGTTTCCGGGAGCACGCCTGTTTTGACATCTGCCTGCACCGTCAAGGTCGGAACGCGGTCGCGACGCCAGACCAAAGGTTGCTCCTGATCGTATGCGAATGTCGCAAATTGGCTCAGGGGTACCGTCCGTCCGTTCGGCAGCGGAACTTGAATAGAGCGTAGCGTTTCGAGCGAAACGCGCTGCTCGTCGGTCGCGCGCATGATGACGTCGACCAGATAGATGTCGTCGCGTACCTGAGTGACGGCGCTACCTGAGATGACCGTATTGAGCACACCCGCGAGCGCCTGCGAACTCAAGCCCAACAGGCGTGCCTCGTTTTGGTCGATCTGGATACGCACCTGCCGCGCCGGCTCGAACCAGTCGAAATTGACGTGAACGACCTGAGGATTCGTTGCAACGACCTGGGCCAGCTTCAGGGCGATGTCTCGCACCTGCGGGATCTCTGGTCCGCTGATACGATACTGCACGGGCCATCCGACGGGCGGGCCGAGCTCCAGCGTTGACACACGGCTGGTGAGACTGGGGAATTCGTTCGCCAAAATCTTCTCAAGCTTCTCTCTCAGACGCTCGCGCGCGGGGACGTCCTTGGCGACGACGACCGCCTGGCTGAAGAAGTTGTTCGGAAGCTGGACGTTCAACGGCAGATAGAACCGGATTGCGCCGCGCCCGACGTTGGTGCTCCAGCGCGCGACATCCGGGTCATCCTTAAGGACCTCGTCGAAACGGCGCGCGACAGTTTCGCTGGCGAAGATCGAAGCATTCTGCGGCAGCGTCATGTCGACCAGCAGTTCAGGCCGATCCGACGCGGGGAAGAACTGATTTGGGATAAGCCGTATCGCGAGTATGGATGCCGCAAACAGCGCGAGGGTTATCGCGAGGGTCAGCCATTTCACACGCAGTGCCGCAGTGAGGAATGCCCGATAGGTCCGAAATACCCAACCGGGCTCTGATGATTTCGCAGTCTTGGGAGGGGTCAGAATGGCGACCCCAAGCAGCGGGGCGAACAGAACGGCGACGAACCAGGACGCAATCAATGCGATCGTGACGACGGCAAAGAGTGTAAATGTATACTCACCCGCGCCACTGGCCGCGAAACCAACGGGGACAAAGCCTGCGATCGTCACCAGTGTCCCGGCGAGCATCGCAAAGGCATAGGTACGGAATGCGAAGGTCGCGGCCTGCACTTTGTCGTCGCCTTGCGCCAAACGCGTAAGCATGGCGTCGGTGGTCGTCATTGCATCGTCGACCATCAGAGCAAGCGCGATAATGAGCGCGCCCAGCGAGATGCGTTGCATGTCGATGCTGGATATCTGCATCACGGAAAAGACCACGACGAGCGTCAGGGGGATGGCAGTCGCGATCACCAGACCGGGACGGACACCGAGGCTGACGAAACTCGCCACAAGGATGATCGCAACTGCTTGCCACAGCGACGTCATGAACTCAGAAATGGCGCTATCGACTGTTGCTGCCTGGTCGGCCACGAGCTTCGCTTCTATGCCGACCGGCAAATTCGCCGTGGCTTCGGCAACCGCGCGCGTGATGTTTTTGCCGAGAGCCAAGATGTCGCCACCCTCGCGCATGGCAATGGCGAGACCGATGGCTGGCTGACCGTTGACTCGGAACAGTGGCTGCGGAGGATCAGCAAAGCCGCGTCGTATCTTCGCTATGTCACTCAGGCGCAGCATGCGCCCGCCGAACGAGAAATTGAGGTTCGCCACGTCTTGCTCGGACCGGAACGCCCCCGACACACGAAGTGACAGAGTTTCGTTCCCGGTCTGTATCGTACCCGCCGGCTGCACGACGTTCTGCGCCTGCAGCGCCGAAACCAAAGCGGAACGGTCGATGCCAAGGCTGGCCAGTTCTTCTATCGAGAATTCGACGAAGATTTTTTCATCCTGGGCCCCCAGAATTTCGATCTTCGAAACGTCATGCACGTGCAGCAGCTTCGAGCGAACGTCCTCTACATAGTCGCGAAGCTCTCTGTGGGTGAAGCCGTCGGCGGTGAAACCGTAGATGATCCCAAACGTGTCGCCGAATTCGTCGTTGAAGCCCGGCCCGATGACGCCCACGGGAAGGGTGTGGCGCATATCGCCGATGCTCTTGCGGACATGGTACCAGATGTCCGGAATTTCCCTGGCAGCCGTATTGTCCTTGAGATTGACGAAGATTGTGGTCACGCCGGCGCGCGTGAAGCTGCGCAAGAAGTCAAGTTTTGGTGTTTCCTGCAGTGTGCGCTCGAGCCGCTCGGTGACTTGCTTGAGCGTGTCGTCAACACTGGCGCCGGGCCATGCAGCCTGCACCACCATTGTCTTGATGACGAATGAAGGGTCTTCATTGCGCCCCAGCCTGACAAAGGCAAAAAGGCCGGCGAGGACTGCCACGATCATCAGGTAGACGGTCAGTGATCGGTTGTTGAGCGCCCACTCCGAAAGATTGAAGCCCATATTACGGCTCCGACCCGAGCAGGCGGACCTTCTGGCCTGGATGCAGGGCCTGCACGCCGGCGGTGACGACTACTTCTCCGACCGTAAGCCCGCCCGAGACAGTGACCCTTGCCGGGTCGTAACGCAGCACGTCGATACTGCGCATTGAGACAGTGCGGTTCGACGGATCGACGACCCAGACCGCCGGCTGACTATTGAATTTCGTCAGCGCCGTTGCGGGGATGTCGATGATGGGAACGGAATCGACTTCCATGCGCCCTGTCACTGTTGCGCCAAGCCGCATTGCCGGGGGAGGATCACTCAGACCGACCTTGACCGCGAAAGTTCGCGTTACAGGATCGGCCTGTTGTGCAACTTCGCGTACGCGACCATTTGCCGTTATTTTCGGGTCTTCGGTAAGCCACACGGTGATCCGGGGATCGCTTGGCGCTGTCCGGATCACTTGCGCGGGAACATCGAATACCGCATCGCGTCCATCGCGGCGTGCAACCCTGACAATCATCTGTCCCGCCTGCACCACTTCGCCCGCGCCGGGGCCGACTGTCGTGACCACTCCCGGTGCGTCCGCTTTTAGCTCGGTAAAGCTTACCTGGTCGTATGCCGTCTTCATTTGGGCTTCTGCGGCATCGACCTGCGACTCGGCGGTTTGCAGGGCCTGTTTGGCCTGATCGTGGTTTGCGCGCGTCGTCCAGCCTTGGTTGAGAAGGGTGTCTTGCCGTTCGAAATGATTGCGGGCCTGCGTCAATTGTCCTTCGGACGCAACGAGGTTGGCCTGCGCTGCTCGCAAGGCATTGCGCTCGTTCTGCGATTCGAGTCGCGCCACCACCTGTCCGGGCTCGATTCGATCCCCAAGCTTGCGATCGTTTTCAAGCACCCGCCCCGAGATACGGAATGCGAGTGCGACCTCGTCCTCTGCTTCAATCCGGCCAGTCAGGGTAATCGGCACGCCGGCTTGACGCTTGTCGATCGTGACAGTCCGAACAGGGCGGGCCGTCGGGGCTGCCGTTTCCTCGGCGGGCTTGCACGCCGCTAGGAACGCTGGCAGTGCCAACATCACCAAAGTATGTGAAAGCGCACGATTGCCTGCGGAACTGTGAAGAGTGCGAATGGACATTGTTGACCCCGTCGCTTGTCGCCGTGACCTATTTGTCGCGACTTTACGTAAGTTTGTCCCGTCTTGCGGACGTGGCGGATGCCGTTGACCAATGTCCTTTGGCAGTGGGTTGGTCCCACTGTCGCAAATACAGACGTAACCGGTTCAATTTGCTCCAATTTACGCTAGTTGGTGGGGCATAACGGCGCTATTGGACTGTGGTCCAATCGGTGCACGCCGAAAAAAAGATGGGACGTCAGCGCGACCCGCCGACCTTAAGTTGTGCGCGGGCGCTGTTGATTGCGTCGACCAGGTCGTCGCTATCGATCGGTTTCACAAGATAGGAATTGGCGCCCGCTGCAATGCATTTTTCGCGGACCCCCGCTTCGTTGTGCGCTGAAATGACGATTGTCGGAATGACAACGCCAATGCGGCGAAGGTGCATTTGCAGGTCGAGCCCGGTGATGTCGGGCATATGCTGGTCCAGAATAAGGCAATCGAAACTGCTGAGCCGGGAAGAGGTTACAAATTCGCGTGCAGAGCTGAATATTTCGGTTTCGAATGAACGGGTCGATAGCACGCGGGCAAGCGCTTTGCGCACCGATGAGTCATCGTCCACGATCGCGATCAGCATGGGCGGAAACTTGCGCCTTCTTCAGCCGACTCGTCGAGTTGGCCTTTAGGCCAAATCGGTCGCCGGCAGTCGAGGTCGCAGAGAGACTTTTTCCGTCAGGCGTACAAGTTCCGCCACTGTGCGCACCCCCATCTTTGCCATCATACGGCTGCGGTGAACCTTGATTGTCTTTTCAACCGTCCCGAGATCCGCGGCGATTTGCTTGTTGAGGCGTCCCGCGATGACATGGGTCAGAACTTCCCGTTCGCGCGGTGTCAGTTTTTCAAGCAGCGCGTGAATTGTCTTGCGTTCTGCTTCGGCGCGGCGCGTGACCCTGTCCTGGTGGGCGGCCCGCTTCACGGCTTGCAACAAATCGTCGCGTTTGACCGGCTTTAGAAGGAAATCTACCGCACCCGCCCGCATTGCTCGGACGCTCTTTGGAACGTTGCCGTGCGCGGTGAGAAAAATAATAGGCCGGTCGGCCGCTTGGTGCGCCAGAGTTTGCTGGACCTCAAGTCCGTCGAGGCCGGGCATCGCCAGATCGAGTACCGCGCAACCAGGTACTGACGGGTCATGCTCATCAAGAAATGCTTCCGAGGAAGAAAAGGCCTTCGTTTTGTAGCCTGCGGTTTGAAGCAGTCTGCTCAGAGCCTTCAGTACGCCCGGATCATCATCGATCAGGTAAACTGCAAAATCTGCCGTGGCCACGCTAACCGCCTTTCGCGCATCGCGCTGGCAAGCAGAACCGTGCGGTCGTGCCACCGTCGGCGTTGTTGCGCAAGCTCAGCGCGCCACCGTGCCGCTCGATGATGGTCGAACATATTGACAGGCCCAATCCCAGTCCGCGTTCCTTTGTCGTGAAGAAAGCATCGAACAACCTGGGCTCGTCGGTGGCGTTGATGCCGGTTCCCCGATCGATGACGCTGACTTCGATTTGGCCATTGATAGATTGGGACGTCAGGGTGAGTATACGACGCCGGGCATCCGTTTTCGCCATGGCCTCCAATGCATTCATCACGAGATTTAGCAGAACTTGCTGCAGCTGAACGGGATCGCCGTCGACAGCAGTCACATCGTCGGCGACCAGCACTTTGGTTTTGACATGTCGGCTGATGAGTTCGCTATTGAGAATGTGCAGTGTCGAATCGATCAGATCATGGATGTTTATTGCCTCGGCCTCCACCTTTCGGTTCTTTAGTAAGGTTCGCAACCGCTGGATGATCTCCCCGGCGCGCAAGTCTTCCGCGATGATATCGTCAAGAGCCTCAGCCAGATTTTTCAAGTCACGTGTTTTGCCCGCCAGCATGGCCCGCGCGGCTTGAGCGTTCGCGAGGATCGCTGTCAACGGTTGTGTGAGTTCGTGTGCCAAGCCGCCCGAGAGAGCGCCGACCTGCGACACCCGCATAAGATGCGCGAGTTCCCGCCGTTGCGATTCGGCTTCGGCTTCGACCTTCTTGCGCATCGTTATGTCGGTGAAAACTCCACTTGTATTCAGGGCTGTGCCGCCAGCATCGCGGTTTATCGAGCGATTGGCCAGAAGCCACTTCACTTGGCCGTTCGGCATGACAATTCGGAATTCCAAGGGTACTCCGCCGTCACGGATACCAATAATGGCATCGTGCACCAAATTGCGATCATCGGGATGAACGACAGAAAGAATGGCGTCGCGTGTGACCGGCGAATCTTCTCGCAGACCAAGCATCGCGCGGCAGTGATCGGTAACCCAACAAGAGCCGATGCGGGAATTGTACTGCCAGAGGCCAATATCGGCTGCGGCCGCCACGAAAGCCATCCGCTCCTCGTCTTGACGCAGTTGCTGGTTTGCCTGACGTGCTTCTTCGATAGAAGAGCCCAGCAACAGTGCCGGTATGGCGAGGCAAATGAGAAAAGCCTGTAGCGCGAAGACATTTGCTTCGGGCGTACCGGTCAGAAACAAACTGGAGCCATTAAGAGATCGCCAGATCAAAACGATCGCCACAATAAGAATTGCCGTGCTTGCGCCTTTGACGCCGAAGCGCGATGCAGACCAAAGAACGAGAGGGGCTGGCAGGTAAAGTAGAGCCGGCAGGAACGAGTGCGTGATTTGGCCGGCCGATCGATCGAAGGCGATTGAGCATACGACGACAAGAAGTGCGCCGATCATCAGCGCTTCCGCTTGTCGCGCGGAGCCCGCCGACCAGAACGTGCGTCGACCTTCGCTTATGAGCACAAGCGCGAGTGGGCCAAGTGTAAGGTTGCCTAACGCATTTGATGCAAACCATTGCGTCCAAAAATTCCAGAAATCACCCAGCGCGCCGCCACCGAGAATCGGAACGAAGGCGCCGGCAAGCGCAACAACAGCGGGACAGATGAAACCGACGATTGCGACGAAATTTACCGTGTCACGAAATGTTGCAAACAATGGCCCTGTGCGGAGTTGCCGTTGAATCGCAGCGGCGCTGAGTGCTGCAACCGCGAAATTGGTGGCAAACGCGGCCATGAGTTGGGTAGCCGGCATGCCGATTCTTGTCTCGGCAATCACATGCGCGGAGAATGCTGCAACAATGCTGATCCAGCGCCAACCCGGGCGGACAAGCAGCAGCGCGGAAAGCAAAACGATATTGGGCGGCCAAAACGGTGCGAAAATCTTGTCGGAAAGCGTGCCGACGAAAAACCCCAGCTCCGCACTGACCAAGTACGCAAAGAACGTCAGCAGCGTAATTTGCAAAAGATATTGTACATCTTCGATTGAACGCGCCGCCGGCAACGACCTGTCGACCCAACTCATCGGACTCTGATCCCTCCCAAATCTTATTGTCGGGCGTTACGCCGCGTTCATCGAAAGAAATTTTCTCCGAATATGGTTGCTGTGATTGATCTCCCCACTACAGATTTTCGGTCAGTAATATTGCACGCCCGCGACAGTTCTCAGTGATCACAATGGCGAGAGATCGAGCGAGGCATGCGTGCATTGCAGTCAGGGCTGGCAGCCAAGTACCACTAAAGTCGGGTGTAAGCCGGCTTCTACCGGGTGATTTCAAAAGTGAATTCACGGCACGTTCGACTGTGCCGAAGGAGGTGGCGTGCCTAAAATTTGGATATGCTTGTCGACGTTGATCAGTTTGCAGCGGTTTGGCGAGACAAGTCGCGCCGATCTTTTAAAAACCACGCGACAAAACGAATACGCGTGATCTCACGAAGATTGCGAAAACATCTTGAAGACGAGATCAAGGAAGAATCTACAGGTTGCTGGCCGCGAGTTGCGTTGACCTCTTATTACTCCTTACTCCTGCCGCGGCCGGCTTGAGCCCCGGAACGGCGCACGCTTGTTGCGCTGCGAGAAAGGGTGGCAAAAAGCCCCGCAATAGTGCGACGATAACGACTAGCGAATATGCACTATTTATGCTTTGGCCTATTCTCGCTACGATACGATCAAGGGTGATTAAATAGTCGCCGAGCCGGCAGAAGATCGGCCGAACGGAGGACTCAGGGAGGAGTTAAAATGCGGAGTAACTGCAAGACCTTAGGCTTTGCTGCTGCGTGTTTGGGCGGGGTGGTCGCGTTGTCGATGCCGGCCCGGGCATGGGAGCCCACCAAGCCCATCGAAATTATAGTTCCGGCAGGCACCGGTGGCGGCGCTGATCAGATGGCGCGTGTCATGCAGGGCATCATCACCAAACACAACCTGTCCAAGCAATCGGTTGTCGTCATCAATCAGTCCGGTGGCGCGGGCGGCGAGGGATTCCTGGCAGCGAAAAACGCCAAAGGCGACCCCCACAAATTGATCATTACGCTGTCAAACCTGTTCACGACACCGCTCGCCACCGGTATTCCCTTCAACTGGAAGGATCTCACGCCGGTCGCGATGATGGCGCTCGACGAATTTATCCTTTGGGTCAACGCCGACACGCCATACAAGACCACGAAAGATTACATCAACGCCATCAAGGCCGCGCCCGATAACCAGTTCAAGATGGGTGGCACCGGTTCCAAGCAGGAAGACCAGATCATCACCGTCGCGCTTGAAAAAGCGACCGGCAAGAAAATGACCTACATTCCCTACAAAGGCGGCGGTGCGGTTGCGGTGCAGCTGGTTGGCGGTCACGTCGACTCGACGGTCAACAATCCGATTGAGGCAGTGGCGCACTGGCGCGCCGGCAAATTGCGGCCCCTTTGCGTCTTCGACAGCAAGAAGCTCGACTACGACGAAAAAATTTCCGGCGACATGTCGTGGAAGGACATCCCGACCTGCAAGTCGGAGGGCCTTGATGTTGAATACCTGATGCTGCGCGGCTACTTCATGCCGCCCGGCGTTACTAAGGAACAGGTCGATTACTATGTCGACCTGTTCAAGAAAGTGCGTGAAACGCCCGAGTGGAAAAAACTGATGAGCGACGGCGCTTTCAACACGACTTTCATGAGCGGCGACCAATACGCCAAATGGGTGGCCGATGCGGAGAAGCTGCACGAAGGCCTGATGAAAGAAGCCGGCTTCCTCGCCACCTCCAACTAATCCGGTGGTGGCCTCGGCCGCAGAATCGCGAGACTAGAATGAACCAGACAGCCAAAGAGACCGGTGGGACGGGTCCGTCCCACCGGAGTGTTGAAATCGGGGTGGCCGGGTTCATGGCCTTCCTAGCGTTGATTGGAATCTACGGGAGCATCAAAGTCGGAATCGGTTGGGGCGACGAAGGACCGCGCGCCGGCTTCTTTCCGTTCTATGTCAGTCTGGTTGTTCTGGTCTCCTGTGCAATCAATCTGATTTCGGTGTTCAACAGCGATAGGGGGCGGCTATTCGCCGAGTGGGATCAACTTCGCCAGGTCCTGTCGGTACTGGTGCCGACGATCGTCTATGTAGGCGTGATTCCATATCTCGGAATCTATGTCTCATCGGCTCTGCTGATCGCGTTCTTCATGCGTCTGTTCGGCCGGTACGGTTGGCCGGTGACCGCGGCAGTTTCAGTTGCCGTCCCGATTTTGACGTTCCTGATGTTCGAGACTTGGTTTTTGGTCCCGCTACCCAAAGGACCGGTCGAGAACATGCTTGGGTTCTAAAAGTCGAAGACCGGTGGCTGGGTCGGTGACTTCGGGGCAACACGAAGAATCTAGAGACGGAATGAATGGAAGATATCGGTAATCTTTTTCACGGCTTTGCGGTTGTTGTGCAGCCGTTCAATCTGGTGCTGATGTTCGTTGGCATCGTGCTCGGCGTCATTGTTGGCGTGCTGCCGGGTCTCGGTGGCGCCAACGGTGTAGCAATCCTGCTGCCGCTGACGTTCTCGATGTCGCCGACGTCGGCGATCATCATGTTGTCCTGTATTTATTGGGGCGCGCTGTTCGGCGGCGCTATCACCTCCATCCTTTTCAATATACCGGGCGAACCGTGGTCAGTGGCGACCACGTTCGACGGTTATCCGATGGCGCAGAACGGACGCGCTGGCGAAGCGCTTACTGCCGCCTTCACCTCGTCCTTTGTCGGCGCGCTGTTCGCAGTCATCATTATCACTTTGGTCGCTCCGCTGGTTGCTAGCTTTGCGCTGCGTTTCGGTCCGCCTGAAATTTTCGCCGTGTATTTCCTGGCCTTCTGCAGCTTTGTCGGTCTGAGCAAGGAGCCGCCATTCAAGACTGTCGCGTCGATGATGCTTGGCTTTGCGCTTGGCGCTGTCGGTCTCGATCAGATGACTGGCCAGCTGCGGCTCACTTTTGGCGCCGAGCAGATGCTGAACGGCTTCGATTTCCTGATCGCGGTGATCGGCCTGTTCGGCATCGGCGAAATCCTGCTCACGATGGAAGAGGGTTTGAGCTTCCGCGGCAAGCCGGCGGCGTTGAATATGAAGGTGGTGCTGCAAACTTGGGCGAAGTTGCCTCGTTATTGGCTGCTCTATCTGCGCTCTTGCTTGATCGGCTGCTGGATGGGCATCAGTCCCGCCGGCGCCACCCCGGCTTCATTCATGAGCTACGGCATCGCCAAACGCATTTCGAAGAACGGTCACCTGTTTGGCACCGGTCAGATCGAAGGAGTGGTTGCGCCCGAAACCGCGGCGCATGCCGCCGGTACCTCGGCGTTGCTGCCGATGATTGCGCTGGGCGTTCCCGGTTCGCCCACAGCGGCAGTGTTGCTCGGTGGCCTGTTGATCTGGGGATTGCAGCCGGGCCCGCTGCTGTTCGTCGAACAGAAAGACTTTGTGTGGGGCCTGATCGCTAGCATGTACATGGGCAATATCGTCGGCCTCCTGGTCGTGCTCACCTGCGTTCCGCTGTTCGCCTCCATTCTGCGGATTCCGTTCAGTGTGATCGCGCCAGTGATCATGGTGTTCTGCGCTATCGGCGCCTACACCGTACACAACAGCACTTTCGACGTCGTCATGATGGTGGTGTTCGGCGTCGCCGGCTACTTCATGAAGAAGTGCAATTATCCGATGGCTCCGATGGTGCTGGCGATCGTGCTCGGCGACAAAGCGGAAGAGGCTTTCCGTCAGTCGCTTCTCGCCTCTCAGGGCAGCCTCAGCGTGTTCTTCTCGACCGGCCTGGTGAGTACGATCATGACGTTGGGGCTGATTGCACTGTTTTGGCCACTCATCCAGGCAGGCTGGACCCGGTTGCGCTCGGGCAAGCTCCGGCCGGCGGAATGAGAGCCATCCGGCACGAAAGCTCATAATCTTTATCGTATCAGTCAGTTACGTGATGAAACCAAGGCGGTTGCCGCATATCGGTGCATCTGGCATATTGTATACCAGTCATGAGTATCCGAGACCGTAACCCCCGTCGCGTCAGTTTGCCGGACCGCGGAGCCGCCGCTCGCGCCCCGCTCGCGCCTGCGCTCGAGCCAATCGACGTCACGCCGAGCTTCAAACACAAAGCCTATACGGCGTTGAAAAACGCAATTGTGGCGATGGACATTTATCGCAACCGGGACGACATCCGGCTGGACGAAAGGAAACTCGCTCAGGACTTCGGCATCAGCCGCACGCCCGTGCGGGAGGCGATGGCGCAGCTCGAGAGCGAAGGCTTTGTGCGCTCGGTACCGCGCCGCGGCATCTACGTGGTACGTAAAACCAAACGGGAGGTGATCGAGATGATCACCGCCTGGGCAGCGCTGGAGAGTATGGCGGCCCGGCTGATCACCCAGACCGCGACCGATGACGAAATTGCCGGACTGCGGAAGATGTTCGCGACGTTTGAAAACGGCCAACTGCGCGCGCATCTTGACGAGTATTCCGACGTCAACATTGAATTCCATCAGGCCATCATCAGGCTTAGCCGCAACGATGTCCTGATCGACCTGGCCGAAAATCTTTTCACTCACATGCGCATGATCCGGCGCAAGACGATCGGTGAGAAAGATCGTGCCGACCGTTCAATCCGCGACCACATGAACATTATCGAAGCACTGGAAGCGCGCGCAACCGCACGCGCAGAAGAACTGGTGCGCGACCACGCGCTTGGCCTTGCCGACCACGTATCGCGCTACGCCGACTACCTGGACTGATATGCGCGCGCTCATGCGCGAAACCATAAACTAAGCGACGGGAGGACTCCCATGGCTGAAGCAGCAATGAAAGAAAAAGCCATAGATGCAAATGCCGCCGGAGCGCAGCAGGAACTGACTGATGGCTTTAATTTGATCATCGACGCACTCAAACTCAACGGTCTCAATACCATTTACGGTGTTCCGGGCATCCCGATTACGGATTTCGGCCGTATGGCGCAGGCGTCCGGTATTCGCGTCATTTCTTTCCGTCATGAGCAAAATGCTGGTTATGCGGCATCGATCGCAGGGTTTCTGACCAAGAAGCCCGGCGTCTGCCTGACTGTCTCGGCGCCAGGCTTTCTGAATGGTTTGACCGCGCTTGCCCACGCCACGACCAACTGTTTTCCGATGATCCTGATTTCAGGTTCGTCTGAACGTGAGGTCGTCGATCTGCAGCAGGGCGACTACGAGGAGATGGATCAGCTTGCGATTGCCAAGCCGCTCTGCAAAGCGGCCTTCCGTGTGCTGCATGCGCAGGATATCGGAATCGGCCTAGCACGCGCGATCCGGGCCGCGGTGTCCGGACGTCCGGGCGGTGTCTATCTCGATCTGCCGGCCAAGCTATTCGGCCAGGTGATGGGCGTTGAAGCGGGAAAGAAATCTCTCGTCAAAGTGATCGATCCCGCGCCAGCCCAAATTCCGGCTTCCGATGCGGTCAAACGTGCTCTCGATATTCTCAAGGGAGCCAAGCGTCCATTGATTATTCTCGGCAAAGGCGCGGCTTACGCGCAAGCCGACGATCAGATTCGTGCTTTCGTCGAAAAGAGCGGTGCTCCGTTCCTTCCGATGAGCATGGGTAAAGGCCTGTTGCCAGATACGCATCCACAATGCGCCGGTGCGGCGCGCTCGACGGTCCTCAAGGACTCGGATGTGGTGGTGCTGATCGGCGCGCGTCTCAACTGGTTGCTGTCGCACGGCAAGGGAAAGACTTGGGGCGACGCACCAAAAAAGTTCGTTCAGATCGACATCGAGCCGAAGGAAATGGATTCGAATGTTGAGATCGCGGCCCCGGTGGTTGGTGATATCGGTTCATGCGTTTCGGCGCTGTTACAGGGCATGGGCGCCAGTTGGCCGCAATCGCCATCCGATTGGACAAACGCCGTAGCGAAGAAGCGTGAAGAGAACATTGCCAAGATGGCTCCGCGGCTGATGAATAACAATTCGCCAATGGATTACCACGGCGCGCTTGGCGTGCTTCGCACGGTCATCAAGGAGCGGCCCGATGCGATTCTGGTGAACGAGGGCGCTAATACGCTCGATCTCGCCCGCGGGATCATCGACATGTATCAGCCGCGCCGGCGGCTCGACGTGGGCACTTGGGGAGTCATGGGCATTGGCATGGGCTACGCCATCGGCGCGGCCATCGAGACCGGAAGACCGGTGCTTGCGGTCGAAGGTGACTCCGCTTTCGGCTTCTCCGGCATGGAGGTCGAGACAGTCTGCCGCTACAGGCTGCCGGTCTGCGTCGTCATCTTCAATAATGACGGCATTTACAGGGGGACGGACGTCAACTCCGCCGGTTCGGATCCCGCTACGACAGTGTTTGTTAAAGGTTCGCGCTACGACAAGATGATCGAAGCGTTCGGAGGCGTTGGCGTCAATGCGACGAGCCCCGACGAACTCAAGCGCGCTGTGAACGCCGCGATGGATAGCGGCAAGCCGACGCTCATCAACGCGGTGATTGATCCGGCCGCGGGCAGCGAAAGCGGCAGAATCGGCAATCTCAATCCGCAAAGCAAGATTCGTAAGAAATAATTGGTCATTTGGAGGAGCTGGCTATGGCGACGCGCAAGAAATCAAAAGGCAAAGGGAAAGCCAAGGCGGCATCAAGGAAAGTCGTCAAGCTCAAGTCGAAAAAGCTCGCCACCAAGGCGAACGGGCACCCGAAGCCAAGCGGCAAGCCGTACGGCAAGGACGGCAAGGCACTGTCGGGCGTTCGCATTCTCGATTTCACGCACGTTCAGTCCGGCCCGACCTGTACGCAGCTTCTCGCCTGGCTTGGTGCCGACGTGATCAAGGTCGAGCGCCCGGGCATTGGCGACATCACGCGCGGCCAGCTGGTCGACGTGAAGGGCGCGGATTCGCTCTACTTCACGATGCTCAATCACAACAAACGCTCGATCACTGTCGACTCCAAGCACCCGCAAGGCAAGCGCGTGCTCGATGGGCTGATCAAGGTTTGCGACGTGCTGGTGGAAAATTTCGCGCCTGGCGCTCTCGATCGCATGGGGCTGACGTGGGAGCACATCCACAAGCTTAACCCGCGCATGATCGTTGCTTCGGTGAAGGGCTTCGGGCCGGGTCCCTACGAAGACTGCAAGGTCTATGAGAACGTTGCGCAATGCGCTGGCGGCTCCGCCTCGACCACGGGGTTCCGCGAGGGGCCGCCGCTGGTCACCGGCGCGCAGATTGGCGATTCTGGCACCGGTCTCCACCTCGCGCTGGGCATTGTCAGCGCGCTCTACCAGCGCAACCGCACCGGTCGCGGACAGAAGGTGCTCGCTGCGATGCAGGACGGCGTGCTTAATCTCTGCCGTGTCAAGCTGCGCGACCAGCAGCGGCTCAAGGCTGGCCCACTCACCGAATACAGCCAGTACGGCCAGAACATTCCCTTCGGGGAGAGCGTACCACGCGCCGGCAACGATTCCGGCGGTGGCCAGCCGGGCTGGATCCTGAAGTGCAAAGGCTGGGAGAACGATCCCGATGCCTACATCTATTTCATCACTCAGGCGCCGGTCTGGCAGGAGATCTGCGACTTGATCGGCGAGCCGACCTGGAAAACCGATCCGGAATATGCCACGCCGCGCGCGCGATTGCCGAAACTAAAGGCGATCTTCGAGCGTATCGAGCAGTGGACCATGACCAAGTCCAAGTTCGAGGTCATGGATATCTGCAATAAGGTCGACATCCCGGTCGGTCCGATCCTGTCGATGAAAGAAATCGCCGAGGAGTCATCGCTGCGCAAGACCGGCACGGTTGTCGAAGTCGATCATCCAACTCGCGGCAAATATCTCAGCGTCGGCAATCCGATCAAATTGTCTGACTCGATTTCGGAGGTGACGCGTTCACCCCTTCTGGGCGAGCACACCGACGAAATCCTGAAAGATGTACTCAAGTTTTCCGATAAGGACATCAGCGAAATCAAGAACTCCGGCGCGCTGAGTGCGCCGAAGAAGGAAGAAAAGGCAGCGTGACTGTAACGCGCCCCGGACGCGGCGTAGCGCAAATGTCGCGCCGCTGATCCGGGACGCCGTTCGCGCGCTAAGGCCCCGCTTTTGCGGCCGGGGCACAGGAAAGGGCGGGGAGGGAATCGATCATGCGTATCGTCGTTCACGGCCAGCAGGCCTTTGGCAAGGCTGTGCTGGAAGCACTGCTCAAGCGCGGCGAGAATGTCATTGCCGTGTATGTCGCGCCCGAAAAGGAAGGTGCCAAGGCTGATCCGCTCAAGGAAGCCGCGCTTGCAGCCAAGCTGCCGGTCCATCAGCCGGCGTCCTACAAGGATCCCAAGGTTTGGGAAGAGTTCAAGGCGCTCAAGCCCGATCTGCAGGTGATGGCCTTCGTGACGCTGTTCGTCCCGGAAGACTTCCTCAATGTCCCAACGCACGGCTCCATTCAGTATCACCCGTCGCTGCTGCCGGCCTATCGCGGCGCAAGCGCGATCAATTGGCCGATCATAAAGGGCGAAAAGGAGACAGGCCTTTCGATTTTCTGGCCGGATAACGGGCTCGATACGGGCGATGTGCTGATCCAGAAGAAAACGCCGATCTCCAATACCGACACACTCGGCACCGTTTATTTCGATCGTCTGTTTCCGATGGGCGTCGATGCGATGATGGAGTCGGTCGATCTTGTAAAGGCCGGCAAGGCTCCGCGCATCAAGCAGGACGAGTCGAAAGCGACCTACGAGGGCCGCTGCGGTGCGGGGAACGCTAAAATCGATTGGGGCAAGCCGTGGGAGCAAATCGACCGCTTGATCCGCGGCTGCAATCCGGCGCCCGGCGCGTGGACGACGCTCGACGGCAAGACATTAAAAATCTTCGACGCAAAACCGCTGCCTGCAAAAGACCCAAAGGGAATTGCCGGCAAGCTCGGCGAAGTCGTCGCGATCGGCCCAGACGGGTTCACCGTGGTCTGCGCCGACGGCCGTTTCAAAATTACGCGAGTTCAGCCTGACGGAGGCAAGAAAGTCGATGCCTCCGAATTCATCTCCACTGCCAAGCTCGCCGCCGGGGCGCGGCTCGGTTGATCGTCAATTTCTCATAACGGAAACAATCCAATGCCCGCCTCGCAGCATCAAAGCCCGAAGTCCGACATCGAAATTTCCCAGGCCGCTAAGAAGCGGCCCATCCTCGACATCGCAAAGGAAAGGCTCGGCATCGCCGCGGAAAACCTCGATCCTTATGGCCACTACAAGGCCAAGGTATCGATGGATTACGTGAAATCCCTCCAAGGTAAAAAGAACGGCAAGCTTATCCTTGTCACCGCAATCACGCCGACGCCGGCGGGTGAGGGCAAGACCACGACCACCGTCGGCCTGACCGACGCGCTCAATCACATCGGCAAGAAAGCAATGCTGTGCCTGCGCGAGCCGAGTCTTGGCCCTTCTTTCGGCATGAAAGGTGGCGCCGCTGGCGGCGGATATGCCCAGGTCGTTCCGATGGAAGATATCAATTTGCACTTCACCGGCGACTTTCACGCCATTACCTCGGCCCACAACCTATTGTCGGCGCTCATTGACAATCACATCTATTGGGGCAACGCGCTGGGCATCGATTCACGCCGTGTCGTCTGGCGCCGGGTCATGGACATGAACGATCGCGCCCTGCGCGAGATTGTTTGTTCGCTTGGCGGCGTCGCCAACGGCTACCCACGCGAGGCCGGCTTCGATATTACCGTCGCGTCGGAAGTGATGGCGATTTTCTGCCTGGCCAAGAACCTCGACGATCTTAAAGAGCGCCTCGGGAATATTATCGTTGCCTATACCCGCGACCGCAAACCGGTGCGGGCGCGAGACCTCAAGGCGCACGGCGCGATGGCCGCACTGCTCAAGGAAGCGATTGCGCCCAATCTGGTGCAGACGCTCGAGGGCACGCCTGCCTTCATTCATGGCGGTCCATTTGCCAACATCGCGCATGGCTGCAACTCGGTACTCGCAACGACGACGGCGCTCAAACTCGCCGATTATGTGGTGACAGAGGCGGGTTTCGGCGCTGATCTTGGCGGTGAAAAATTTATCGATATCAAGTGCCGCAAGGCCGGTCTGACGCCGGATTGCGTGGTTCTGGTCGCTACCATCCGCGCGCTCAAGATGCATGGCGGCGTCAAAAAAGAGGACCTCAAATCCGAAAATCTGAAGGCGCTCGAGGTCGGCATGGCCAATCTCCAAAGGCATGTTGAAAACGTGAAAAAATTCGGTCTGCCAGCGGTGGTTTCCATCAACAGATTCTCCGCCGATACCGATGCCGAAATCGCCTTGGTGAAAGAGAAGTGCAAAGCGCTGGGCGTCGAGGCGCTGATGGCCGATCACTGGGCCATGGGCGGAGCGGGGGCTGCCGATGTCGCCAAGGCTGTGGTCAAGGTGATCGACGAAGGCAAGGGCAAGCTCAAGTACCTGTATCCGGACGAGATGCCATTGTTCGAGAAAATCGAGACGATCGCGCGTGAAATCTATCGCGCAAAAAATGTCACCGCCGACAAATCAGTGAAAGACCAGCTCAAGACCTGGGAAGAGATGGGCTATGGGAAGTTGCCGATCTGTATCGCCAAGACCCAATACAGCTTCTCGACGAATCCGGATGCCAAGGGCGCGCCGTCGGATCACACTATCAACGTGCGCGAGGTTCGCCTGTCAGCCGGCGCCGAGTTCGTGGTGGCGATCTGCGGCGAGATCATGACCATGCCCGGCCTGCCCAAGGTGCCAGCGGCCGACTCGATCGATGTCAACGCACAAGGCCAGATCGTCGGATTGTTTTAAGACAGAACCCCGGTTTGACTTTGACAAAGGCCCGCAAAAAGCGGGCCTTTTCTTCTGGAAGCGCGCAAGTTTTCGTAAAATTTTTCGTACTTTTGCGTGGTCCATGTAGAGCGAGTCTTGGGAACTTTCCGGTAGCCTCTGCGCGCATGGAGATCGTCGCAATCCTCGGTTAACCGGTATTGCCATGTCAGCTGCTGCATCGTCTCGCCAAACTGATGTGCTCGCGGAGAGCCGCTCGCTCCTCGACGAGCTGATCAGTCCACTGGCTTCCGCGACCGCCAAACACCGGCTCAGAATCATCGATCGGGTCGCCGATCTTTTTGCGGCAGGCTCGCGCAGCTATTCCCACGACCAGATCGCGCTGTTCGACGACGTGCTGCAGCGGCTCTGTGCCGATATCGAGGTCGCAGCGCGGGCAAAGCTCTCCCAGCGGCTGGTTGGCTTGGGCAGCGCCCCGCCGAGGCTCATTCGCTCGTTCGCTTTCGACGATGCGATCGAAGTGGCCGAACCGGTACTCGTACATTCAGAGCAGTTGAGCGATGATGACCTGGTCAAGAATGCCACGACCAAAAGTCAGGACCACCTCTTCGCCATCGCACAACGTTTGAAATTGAGCGAAACCGTCACCGACGTTCTGGTCGACCGGGGCGACGAGCGGGTTGTTTACAGGGTTGTCAAAAACAAAGGGGCGCGGTTCTCTCTTGCCGGCTACGGCAAGCTCACGAATCGTGCCCGGTATGACCGGAAGCTGACACTCGCTCTTGGCGAGCGCAGCGACATTCCACGTCAGTATTTTCTCAAGCTGCTTGAAACCGCGTCATCGACGGTGCGCGCCAAGCTTGAAGCGGTAAATCCGCAAGCGGTTGCGGCCATCCGAGACACGGTCGACGATGTTGCGACCGCGATGCAGCGTGAAGTCCGCAAAGGCTCACGCGCGCACGTCGTGGCCGTACGAGAGGCCAAACGGCGTTTCAACGTACGCCCGATCACGGAAGCCAGCGTACACGGTCCGGCTCACGCCCAGGATTTTGAGAAAACTGTGGTTGCCTTGTCGAGGCTCGGTGTTTTCTCGGTCGATTTGGTCGAACGAGCCTTGCTTGACGAAGGCGAGGACATGGTGTTGCTGCTCGCCAAGGCTGCCGATTGTTCCTGGACGACGGCGCGAGAGTTGCTGCTGATGTACGCCGCCAACCGCAGCCTAAAACCGGACGATATGACCAGGGCATTCGAACGATACAAGAAGCTCAGTCAGGAAACCGCCCGGAATATTGTGGCGTTCTATGAGCGGCGTATGAAGCTGCGCGTGAAGGCGAATTCAAAAAACCGTGACAAAACGTCGGCCGATGATCTTACGGTTGATGACGACATTGTCGTTGTGCCGTCACCCTCGCTTGCGCCTATTTAAGTCGGAAAAATTATAGACGCCGCGGGACGACAAGCGTTGTCGCCCCGCGGCGTGCGATTCTTCGGCTAGAAAATCTTGGCCGCGCTTACCAGCGTGATCCATACGCCCCATGCGAGCGGGATACCGACGAAGGCCCAGAACAAAGCGGCCTTCGCATCGAGCCCGCCGAAGCCGATGCCATGCGATCCAGTTGATGCAGCGGTCTTAGCGGTCGCGGCCTGTAGTTTCGCGACCTCCTCGGCGCTCATGTACCATTTCGGCCGGACCGGCTTGATCATGTAGTTGCAGATCAATCCGACCACGAGCATGCCCGCCAGAATGTACAGCGTGTAATCGTAGAGGTGATCACGTGGCACGCCGGCCGCGAGTTGAGCTTCCCGGATGTAGTTCACCACCACCGGCCCAATGATCCCGGCGGTAGACCATGCGGTGAGCAGCCGACCGTGGATTGCGCCTACGAACTGCGTGCCAAACATGTCGGCCAGATACGCCGGCACGGTGGCAAAACCGCCGCCATACATGGACAAGATGATGCAGACCGCGCCGACGAATATCGCTTTCGAGCCGAGGTTGGCCGACCACGGCATCAGCAGATAGCAGATGATGCCGAGCAAGAAGAACGTGTAGTACGTTTTCTTGCGCCCGATGTAGTCAGACAATGACGCCCAAAAGAAACGTCCGCCGATGTTGAAGAGCGAAAGAAGCCCGGCGAAACCGGCGGCGATTCCGGCAATCGCAACTTTCTGATCACCGCTCAGCGCGTTGAACCCGAGTTCCGGATGGCCGATCAGTTTGCCGGCGAAGATCTCCTGCAGCATCGGCGAAGCCATGCCGATCACGCCGATGCCAGCCGACACGTTCAGGCAGAGCACCCACCAGATGAGCCAGAACTGCGGTGTCTTGTGCGCATCCTTAAGATGTACATTGTGCTGCGAGATCATCGCATTCGACTTTGCCGGCGGCGTCCACCCGTCCGGACGCCAGCCCGTCGGTGGAATGCGATAACGGAAGGCGCCAATCATCATGAAGAAGAAGTAGATGGCGGCCATCGCCAGGAACGTCTGCCAAACGCCCACGTCGGTTGGTGTCTTGAAATGGTTCAGCAGCAAGTTGGCCAAAGGTGCTCCGATCATGGCGCCGCCGCCGAAACCCATAATGGCCATGCCGGTCGCCATGCCGCGGCGATCCGGGAACCATTTCACCAGCGTCGACACCGGTGAGATGTAGCCAAGGCCCAGACCGATGCCACCGATCACGCCGGAACCGAGCCACATCAGCCAAAGCTGATGGACATAAACACCGGCCGCACCAAGCACGAGACCGCCGCACCAGCAGACGGCGGCAACGACCCCGGCTTTGCGCGGGCCCGCACGCTCAAGCCAACCGCCCCAGAGCGCCGCCGACACACCGAGCACCACGAAGAAGAGCGTGTACATCCAGCCGAGACTCGCGATGCGCCAGTCACATGTTGTCGTAAACAATTCCTGCGCCAGCGACATGTCCGGGCAAGTCTTCGATGCCGTCAGACCAATCGCGCGCGAGAGCGGCAGCCAGAACACGGAAAAGCCGTAGGCCATGCCGATGCAGAGATGAATGCAGAGTGCTGCTGGCGGAACCAGCCAACGATTGAAACCGGCAGTGGCAATGATGCGATCGCGGTCGAGAATATTGGTGATGCTTCCGCCGCCTGTGAGCGGTTGGTCGATTGTTGTCATGCGCGTCCCCTTGAAGCAATGCGCGTTCGTAGCGCGCTTAGCGCGGCACAGTGTCGGCGTAGGTTGGATGAATCAATCGAAAAATTATTATGGCGCAATAGATATTTTCAATTTCGCGTCGCGAAACAAGATCCATGATTCAAATCATTGCTTCGGATTAATTTATCGGTATGGCACTACTTTCATATTCCATCCGCATGCGACTAAAGACTGAATCGAACGAGATCAATCGGACAACAAAGGCGCGACGCCGCGCGCTTCAGCGACGAGAGCAGCGGTCAGTGTCGTCATCGGCTCGCGTGCTGGAGCCACAAGGCCAATTGTGTGTGTCGCTTCTGGATCGGTAATCGGGATCGATCTGAGCACGTCGGTCAGGCCAAGTGATGCCGCCAGCCGGGCCGGCATCACGCTCGCCCAACGACCCGTTCGTACATGCGAATACAGGAGAATCATCGAGTCCGATTCGAGCGTGATATGTGGATCGATGCCGGTATCGCGAAGCAGCTTTTCAATGATACGGCGGTTCTGCATATCCGGAGTCAAAAGGCATAAAGGTACCTGCGCGACTTCGGTCCAGGAAACACTGTGACGATCGCCGAGAGGTGCGTCGGCCGCGACCAACAATCGGTAGCGCTCCCGATAAAGCGGAATTGCGGTCACCCGACCGAGTGGTTCATTGTCAAGATAAGTGAGGCCGGCATCGATCTCGAGATTTTCCAGATGCGCGAGAATCTCGCTCGATGTGCGCGACAGGACGGTGAATTGAACTTCGGGATGCCGTGCGCGAAACGGCGTGGTCAAAGTTTCGACCATCGCCAGAGCGGTCGGGATTGCGGCCAAACGTATTTTTCCGGCGAGACCATGCTTGAGAGCGTGCACCTCTTGGCGCATGGCGCGGGTGTCGCCAACGATGCGTCGCGCCCAATCCAGAACGCGTTCGCCTTCCGCAGTGAAACCTTGGAAGCGGGAGCCGCGGTTGACCAGCAACACACCGAAGCTGTCTTCCAGCTGTTTCACACCGGCCGACAACGTGGGCTGGGTGACCCCACAGGCCTCGGCGGCTCGGCCAAAATGCTTTTCCCGGGCCAAAGCGAGCAGAAATTCCAGTTTTTCGAGCAATGGGGGCCCCGATTGATAGCGAAAACTCAGTAATGTCGGGCTTTTGAACTCTGAGACGAAGACAGCATAATCGAGAAAATACAGGCACAGCGATGAAATTAATAGGATTTTTCTATCAGCTGATTTGGCGATGCGGCTTGCCGACCAAGATTCAGAAGGTTTTTCTGAAGACCATAGAGAAGGACAATGACCGCTTCTGAACAGTCGGCCCAACTTACGGCCGGTCGCAATGGCCGACGGCGCCCGCCGCGCACGCCCAAAGGCCGGCAGGTCGACCCGCAGGCGTTGGTAGAAGTGCGCGGGCTGCTCACCGACCGGCCGCGACGCCGCGACCTGCTCATAGAACATCTTCATCTTATTCAGGATCAGTACGGCTATCTCTCCGCTCCCCATCTCACCGCGCTTGCCGCAGAGATGAAAATGGCGCTCACCGAGGTTTACGAGGTTGCGACGTTCTACGCGCATTTCGATGTGGTGAAGGAAGGTGAGCTGCCGCCGCCGCCAATCACCGTGCGTGTGTGCGACTCTCTTTCCTGCGCAATGGCCGGCGCCGAGAAACTGACGAAGGAACTCTCAAGCAAGCTCGGACGCGAGATTCGCGTCGTCCATGCGCCATGCATGGGCGCCTGTGACCGCGCGCCCGTCTGTGCAGTTGGTCACGTTCAGACATTCAAGGCAACACCTGAGACGGTTGCGGCAGAGGTGAAAGCAAAGCCGCACGCACATGTTTGGAAACCGGATGTCGATTTCGCTGCCTATCGAAAAGCCGGCGGCTACGCGCTGGTCAAAGCGTGCCTCGCCGACAAGCGCACGCGCGAGGAGTTGATAAAAATCGTGAGCGACTCCGGCCTTCGGGGCCTCGGCGGCGCTGGCTTCCCGACGGGGCGTAAATGGTCGTTGGTACGCGCGGAACCGGCGCCGCGAATGTTTGCGGTCAATGCTGACGAAGGTGAGCCCGGCACGTTCAAGGACCGTTACTATCTCGAACATGATCCGCACCGCTTCATTGAAGGTGTGTTGATCGCCGCCTGGGTCATCGAGGCTCGGGACACTTATATCTACATTCGCGATGAATATCCCGAATTGCGGCTGATGCTCGCCGACGAAATTGCCAAGGTTGAGAAAGCCGGACTTTCTCCCCACACCAAATTGCACCTCCGGCGTGGCGCCGGCGCTTACATCTGCGGCGAAGAGTCGGCGATGATTGAATCGATCGAAGGCAAGCGCGGTCTGCCGCGCCATCGTCCGCCTTACGTCGCGCAGGTCGGCCTGTTCGGACGTCCGACGCTGGAGCAGAACGTGGAGACCATGTTCTGGATCCGTGACATCATCGAGAAAGGTGCCACTTGGATGACCTCGCAAGGGCGCCGCGACCGCAAGGGCTTCCGAAGCTTTTCGGTGTCGGGCCGCGTGAAGAAACCGGGTGTGGTGCTTGCGCCGGCCGGTGTCACTGCGCGCGAATTGATCGAGGAATTCTGCGGTGGAATGGCCGAAGGCCACAAGTTTAAAGGTTATCTGCCGGGTGGCGCCTCCGGCGGCATCCTGCCGGCCTCAATGGCGGACGAGCCACTCGACTTCGGGACGCTCGAAAAATATGGCTGTTTCGTTGGCTCGCACGCGGTTGTTGTTCTATCCGACAAGGACGATATGAAGGCTGTCGCATTGAACCTGATGCGATTCTTCGAGGATGAGAGTTGCGGCCAGTGCACGCCATGCCGCGTAGGCAGTGAGAAAGCGGCCAAGCTAATGGCCAAAGGTCCCTGGGACGTGAAGTTGCTGGAGGAATTGTCGACCGCCATGCGCGACGCGTCTATTTGCGGGCTTGGCCAGGCCGCGCCGAATCCGCTGTTGTGTGTTTTGAAATATTTTCCTGATGAGCTGACCAAGCCGCTGGGGGGTTGGTGATGCGAATCGGAAGTGGCGGGTGATGTGATGGCTACGAACGGCAAAGGCAAAACCGTGAAGTTTATGCTCGACGGCAAGGAAGTCGAGGCGTTAGAGGACGAAACCATCTGGCAAGTTGCCAAGCGCCAAGGCACCGATATCCCGCACCTTTGTTATTCGCCCGAACCCGGGTACCGCGCCGACGGCAATTGTCGCGCCTGCATGGTGGAGATCGAAGGCGAGCGCGTGCTTGCGGCAAGCTGCATTCGCAAGCCGTCCGAAGGCATGAAAGTGAAAGCGGTATCTGACCGCGCCAAAACTGCGCGGCAAATGGTCTTCGAGATGCTCATCTCCGACCAGCCTGACCGCAAGACAGCTGCGCACGATCCGCAATCGAAATTCTGGATCTGGGCCGACCGCATGAACATCGGCAGCAGCCGCTTCCCGGCGCACGACAAGCCGTTGCCGGATCGCAGCCATCCGGCCATGGCGGTCAACCTCGACGCCTGCATTCAGTGCAACCTTTGCGTCCGCGCCTGCCGCGAGGTGCAAGTCAACGATGTCATCGGCATGGCTGGCCGCGGCCATGGTGAAAAGATCGTGTTCGATTTCGACGATCCGATGGGCAATTCGACTTGCGTCGCCTGTGGCGAATGCGTGCAAGCCTGTCCGACCGGCGCGCTGATGCCGTCGACACTCGTGGACGCCAAGAATGTGCGCGCGGAATTTCCCGACCGTGAGGTCAACAGCGTGTGCCCCTATTGCGGCGTCGGCTGTCAGCTCACCTATCACATCAAGAACGACAAGCTTTTGTATGTTACCGGCCGCAATGGCCCGGCCAACCAGCAGCGCCTCTGCGTAAAGGGTCGTTTCGGCTTCGACTACATCAGCAATCCGCAGCGCATCACCAAGCCGATGGTGCGCAAAGATGGCGTGGCAAAAGCGGCCGACGACCTTGTCGACCCGTCAAACCCGTTCACGCATTTCCGCGAAGCCACCTGGGAAGAGGCAATGGAGCGCGCGGCTTCCGGTTTGAAAAAAATTCGCGACCGTGACGGGGCGCGCGCTCTCGCCGGTTTCGGCTCGGCCAAGGGCTCAAACGAAGAGGCTTACCTGTTCCAGAAGCTGGTGCGCGCCGGCTTCGGTTCAAACAATGTCGATCACTGCACGCGGCTCTGCCACGCTTCGTCGGTGGCGGCCTTGTTGGAAGGCGTTGGTTCGGCCGCGGTGACGGCGACTTTCAACGAGTGCAAGAACTCCGACTTCATCATCGTGATTGGCGCCAACCCGACCGAGAATCACCCGGTCGCCGCCACCTTCTTCAAGCAGGCCGCCAAGCGCGGCGCCAAGCTGTTGGTGATGGATCCGCGCGGACAGGCGCTCAAGCGTCACGCCTGGAAGATGATGCAGTTCAAGAACGGCACCGACGTGGCGATGCTCAATGCCATGCTTAATGTCATCGTCGGCGAGAAGCTCTACGACCAGCAGTACGTGCAGACCTACGTCGAAGGTTTCGATCAGATCGCCGAGAATGTGAAAGACTTCACCCCCGAAGAGATGGAGCCGATCTGCGGCATTCCCGCCGATACGTTGCGCGAGGTCGCGCGTGGTTTCGCGCGCGCCGAAAGCGCCATCATTTTCTGGGGCATGGGGGTGTCGCAACATACCCATGGCACCGACAATGCACGGTGCCTCATTGCACTGTCGCTGATCTGCGGCCAGGTCGGCCGTCCGGGCACCGGCCTGCATCCGCTGCGTGGTCAGAACAACGTCCAGGGCGCTTCCGATGCCGGTCTCATTCCGATGTTTTTCCCCGACTACAAGTCGGTCGAAAACCCGGAGATGATCGCCAAGTACGAAAAGGCCTGGGGCAAGAAGCTCGATCCCAAGCGCGGCAAGACCGTGGTCGAAATCATGGATGCGGTGCATGCCGGCGAGATCAAGGGCATGTACATCATGGGCGAAAACCCGGCGATGTCGGACCCCGACTTGAACCATGCGCGCGGTGCGCTGGCGCATCTCGAGCATCTTGTGGTGCAGGATATTTTCGTGACGGAAACCTGCTCGTACGCCGACGTGATTCTTCCGGCCTCGGCCTGGCCGGAGAAGGACGGCACCGTAACCAACACCAATCGCCAGGTGCAGATGGGACGCAAGGCGCTGCCGCTGCCGGGCGACGCACGCCAGGACTTGTGGATCATCCAGGATCTCGCCCAGCGCATGGGTGAGAAATGGAACTACAAGCACGTCAGCGAAGTGTTCGAGGAGATGGCGCGACTGATGCCGGCGCTCGACCACATCACCTGGGACCGCGTCGAGCGTGAGGATCACGTCACTTATCCGGTCGATAGCCCAGACGTGCCCGGCCGCGATGTGGTGTTCGACAAGGGTTTCCCGCGGCCGAATGGCATGGCCAAGCTGGTTGCGGCGAAGCTCCAGCCGCCGGACGAGACGCCAGACCACGACTACCCGTTCATCCTTACCACTGGCCGCCAGCTCGAGCATTGGCACACCGGCTCGATGACACGTCGCGCCACCGTGCTCGACGCGCTGGAGCCGGCGGCGGTTGCTTCACTTTCGCGCGGCACTTTCACCAAGCTTGGAATCAAGCCGGGCGACATGGTGCGCGTGACCACCCGGCGCGGCGAGGTCGAACTCAACTCTCGCCAGGATGATGGCATTCCGGATGGTGTCGTGTTCATTCCGTTTGCTTACGTGGAAGCGGCGGCGAATATCTTGACCAACCCCGCGCTCGATCCCTTCGGCAAGATTCCGGAATTTAAATTCTGCGCGGCGAAGGTGGAGCCTGCCAAGCCGCAAATGGAAGCGGCGGAGTAGGCCTCGAATTCGCCGCGGTGTTCGGCCTCGGCGGATCGGCGTGACGCCCCCGGTGGAGAACCGGGAAGCCGTCAATCTCGTCCAATTTGCTGGTGGACCGTCGCCAGCGCGACGATGGTGGTGGCACTGCGGTAATATCCAGGCAGTGTTGCCTGTCCTTGAATAATGTTGTTCGACTTGCCGCGGGGATGGCCTGGGATTCCACCCATGACATGGATGCTTGATCGAGTTGGCCGACACATCGCGGCCTATCTGCAAAGGCCTGCGCCTGGCTATGAGCCATTTACGCCGACCGATCCGGAAGCACTTAAGGCCCTGATAAGGCCCGGTGATATCCTGCTGATCGAAGGCCGAACCCATATTGCCGGCGTGATCAAATACTTGACCCAGTCCACGTGGTCGCATGCGGCGCTTTATGTCGGGCCAATCGACGGCCAGACGGCAGCGAGCGGCGAGCCTTGTGATCTGGTGGAATCGAATCTCGAAGCGGGCATCATATCCGTTCCGCTGTCGACCTATTTTGACTTTCATACCCGTATCTGCCGGCCAGTCGGTCTGTTGCCGGAAGATCGCCAATCCGTATGCGACTACGCGATCGAACGCATCGGGTTGCAGTACGATCTCAAGAATATCGTGGACCTCGGCCGCTATCTCGTCCCGCTGCCGGTGCCGCAGCGCTTTCGGCGGCGCATGATCGCGCTCGGTTCCGGCGATCCGACCAAGCTCATTTGCTCTGCGCTGATCGCGCAGGCTTTTGCTACCATCGGCTATCCGATATTGCCGGCAATTGAACGTGTCGAAAGCGCACAGGCGCGGCGCGAGATCTATCATATCCGCGACAGCTCGCTTTATTGTCCGCGCGATTTCGATATTTCTCCGTATTTCGCCGTAATCAAGCCGACGATTGAATTGGGTTTCAATTACAAAACCATCACCTGGTCGACGAAAGTTTCATCCAACGGTCCGCAAAAAGTTTGATATCAGGCGCGCATTGAACCTGCATAAATTGTTTGCAAACTCACGCAACCGTGAGGAGTTTCCGCCACAATCCGCTGCAAGATACGGCGATTAAACGAATGCCATCCGGGAGCCTTCGATGAGTGGAAATAAAGAGATAAATCCTGATCGCCGCGCCCTGTTGGGCGTGGGCGGGGTTTTGGCGTTGGGCGCGATTTTTCAGCCAGCCGGTGTGTGGGCGCAAAGTGCTGCTCCCACGCGCATTGGCGTAATTGGGTCGGGCCATATCGGCAGTACGATTGGCGGTCTGTGGATCAAGAAAGGCCACCCGGTTGCCTTTTCTTCGCGTCACCCGGAAGAACTCAAGTCGCTGGTCGCAGAACTCGGCAGCCTGGCGCAGGCTGGCACCGTCGAAGAAGCAATCAAATTTGGCGATGTTCTATTTATCGCCGTGCCCTATGGCGCATTGCCTCAGATCGGCAAGGACTACGCCGCAGCGATGAAAGGCAAGGTCATGCTTGATGCCTGCAACGCCGTGTCAGCGCGCGACGGCGCCATCGCCGACGAAGTCGAGGAAAATGGAGTTGGCGTAACGACGCAGAAATATTTTCCCGGTGTGCGGATCGTGCGCGCATTCAATACGATGTCCTATATGATCTTTGCGCGCGAGGCGAACCGCCCGGATCCGAGACTCGCCATACCGATTGCCGGCGATGATGCGGAGGCCGTGCAGGTTGCAGCGGGCCTTGTGCGCGACGCCGGTTTTGATCCGGTTGTTGTCGGCAAACTGGCTGATGCGCGACGCTTCCAGCGCGGCCAACCGGGCTATGGGCAGCAAGTGTCGGCTGCGGAGCTAAAGCAAAAACTCGCACTGCCATGAGCTTGGTCGAACTTTGGCTGAGGCGCGCCATGCCGGCGACGCCGCAGGAACGCGCGGCGGCGCTGTGGTCGTTCGCGTATTTCTTCGCGTTGCTCGCCGGCTACTACGTTCTGCGGCCGTTGCGCGACCAAATGGGCATCGCGGGTGGCGTAAAGAACCTGCCATGGCTATTCACCGCCACCTTTGCCACGCTAGTCGTGGCTCAGCCGCTTTACGGGGCCTTGGTTGCGCGATTGCCTCGCGCCCGGTTCATCCCGATCGTCTATCACTTCTTCGTCGCCAATCTCGTGTTGTTTTGGGTGCTGCTGACCTTTGACATCGAGACCGTGATCGTCGCGCGCATATTTTTCGTGTGGGTCAGCGTTTTCAATTTATTTGCGGTGGCGGTCTTCTGGTCGTTCATGGCTGACCTGTTTACATCCGAGCAGGGAAAGCGGCTGTTTGGATTTATTGGGGCCGGCGGCACCGCCGGCGCGTTGTTGGGGCCGATCATCACGATTTGGCTTTCAGTCCCCGTCGGACCCGTAAATCTGATGATTGCGGCGGCGGTGTTTCTCGAAATAGCGGTGTTCTGCGTCTATCGGCTTGAACGCGCTGCAGGAGTACATCCCGGACGGAAAGCAACAACGGAAAACATCGGCGGTAGCGCATTCGCGGCAATTCCCGAGCTGGTGCGCTCGCCTTATATGCTTGGTGTCGCCGCCTGGGTTGCATTGTTGTCCTATGCCGCGACCATCATCTATTTCGAGCAGGCACATATCGTTTCCGAAGCGGTCAAGACGGCAGGACTCCAAACGCGCATCTTCGCCAGCATCGATCTTGCGGTCAGCCTGCTGACGCTCTTCACGCAATTGCTGGTGACGGGCCAGCTTCTCAAGCGCGTCGGGACCGGCATAGCCGCGGCGGCACTGCCGGCGGTCTACGTTGTGGGCTTTGCCGTCCTGGCTTTGATGCCTACGCTCGCCGTCGTCGTGACTATTCAGGTCTTGCAGCGTTGGATGAATTTCGCAATCGCCAACCCTGCACGTCAGCTTTTCTTCACGGTGGTGACGCGAGAGGAAAAATATAAAGCGAAAAATCTGGTCGACGTTGTCGTATATCGCGGCTCCGACGCATTATCCGGGTGGATATTCGACACCATGCAAGCATTGGGGCTCAAGCTGGGTGCCATCGCGCTCTGTTCTTTGCCAGTGGTGGCGGGGTGGTTCGTCCTCTCATTAGGGCTGGGACGCGCGCAGGAGACGCGTTCCGCGCAAACGGCAGCACCCGCGAGGGAGAAGGCCAAAGGCGAATATAGTTTCGATCCTGCGTGAATTCGCTGCCAGTCGCCACGCAAGCGCGCCCACGAATTTGCCAAGAGCTTCAATGGATTGCCGACGCGACGCTCGTAGTTTTCCAACCGGCGTCGGCTTGTGCCCCGATCCCGCCGTTTTCGCGGCGGAAGTTTCAGCGGCTCTTTGCCGGGGGCGGCAAAACGTGCGGGCGGAGGAGATGCCATGAAGTTTTCGTCATATGTTTTGGGGCTCGCCATCGCGTGCATCGCCATGCCGGTTTTGGCGAAACCGGCCTACATTGCCTCTACGGTCAACTTGCGCGCGGCACCCGGCACCGGTAGCGAGATCGTCGCCAAGATTCCGGGCGGCAGCTTGGTTGACACTGGCGGCTGCGATGAAGGCTGGTGCGAGATCACCTGGCAAGACAAGAAGGGCTTTGCTATCCAGACAGCGCTCGACATGAGCGGCCGGGTTCCGCAGCAGCGCACGGCTGCGTCGGGCGCGGCGTATCGGCCAAATCAATACGGACCGCGGGTGGTCGAAGGGCCCGAGGTCGTCGGCGGGCCGGTTTACTATGCGGCTCCGCCGCCTGTCGTCTATTACGGCGGTCCGTACTATCGGCCTTATTGGGGCGGGTGGGGCTGGCGCGGGCGCTGGTGACGATTATTTTGCCGGGGCCGCTGCTGCCGAACATGAGGCCAAACACCACGATCGTGGCAATGTAAGCGACGATGCCACCGGATATCGCAAGCCGGATCATTCGTTCGCGGTTAGGCCGGCGCGCCTAACGTTTGCCGTCGTTTGACCCGCGCATGTTTGCCCATGGGTCATTCCGCGTCGGTGCTTCGCTTTCCCTGCGGGTCTGGTCAAGCGTGCGCTTGTATTGCTTGTCGAGCGCTTCCGCCTGCTGCTGCTTGTCTCGTTCCTTGATTATGAGAGGGTCGTCGGACCGCGATTGCTGAGCGAGAACCGGCCCGCACAGCAGTCCCGATACAATGGCGCATACAACGAGTTTTTTCATGGTCGTCCCGTTCCCGCCCCACTTGTAGGGACATAATAACACGGTGCCGAAGATCGCTCAACGCGATGAACTCTTGCATATTGGGCCTGCCAACTTGGTATAAGGCTAAGGCGGATCGAGAGTTTTCGGAGGTTTCTGGCATGTCGCTATCGCAACACATGCCGCCATTCGCGGCGGCCGCCCTGCCGCGCCACGATTGGACGCGCGAAGAAGTACGCGCGCTCTTCGCGCTGCCTTTTCCGGAACTGATATTCCGCGCGGCCCAGGTCCACCGCGAGAATTTCGATCCGGCGGAAGTGCAGATTTCCACCCTCCTGTCGATAAAAACCGGGGGCTGTCCGGAGGACTGTGCATATTGTCCACAGTCCGCGAAATTCGACGCCGGTATCAAGGCGGAAAAGCTGATGGATGTCGATGCGGTGCTTGCCGAAGCGCGCGCAGCCAAGGCCGGGGGCGCGTCGCGCTTCTGCATGGGAGCCGCCTGGCGCTCGCCCAAGGATCGGGACCTCGACAAGGTGTGCGAGATGGTTGAAGGCGTGAAAGCGCTTGGCATGGAGACGTGTGTCACGCTCGGCATGTTGACCGGTGATCAGGCGCGACGGCTAAAGAACTGTGGACTCGACTACTACAACCACAATCTTGATACGTCGCCGGAATTTTACCGCGAGATTATCACCACACGCACCTATCAGGATCGTCTCGACACGCTCGAGCACGTGCGTGAGGCCGGCATCCACGTCTGCTGTGGCGGTATCGTCGGAATGGGCGAGGGGCTCGAGGGCCGCATCGGCATGATAGCGACGCTCGCAGCGTTGCCGGAGCATCCTGAAAGCGTGCCGATCAATATGCTGGTGCGGGTCGAAGGCACGCCGCTCGCGAACACGCAGGCGCTCGATCCCATCGACTTCGTACGCACCATCGCAGTCGCGCGCATCTGCATGCCGGCTTCTGTCGTCCGGCTTTCTGCGGGCCGTGAGGATATGAGCGAGGAGACGCAGGCGCTTTGCTTCCTTGCCGGCGCCAATTCGATTTTCTACGGGCCGAAATTGCTCACCACGCCCAATCCGGGCCGCGACTGCGACATGGCGTTGCTCGACAAACTTGGTTTACGGCCAACGGAGTAGCGAGAGCCCGTGCGCTTAAGCAAAATTTCGCACCAGCGCTAGGCCCGCGAACAAACCGCCGATCGACAGCGCGACCGAAAGCAGCACATAGAGCGCGGCCAATCCCAGTTCGCCACGTTCGTAGAGCAACGCAACATCGAGCGAAAAAGTCGAAAATGTCGTATAGCCGCCGAGAATTCCGGTGGTGAGAAACAACTGCCAATGGTGCGGAATGCCGCTTTTGAATGCGAAAAACGATACCAGACATCCCATCGCGACCGAGCCTGAAACATTTTCGAACAAGGTCGCATAGGGAAATGCCGTGCCCAGCAGACGGGCGAATGCAAGGTTGAAGCCGTGGCGAAGGGCGGCGCCGATCCCGCCACCGATAAACACAATGAGATAGCCCATCGATCAAATCCCTATGTCTCAGGGCAAAGAAAAACCGCCCTGCGGCGGATAGATTCCTACCGCCATGTTTCGCGGTAGGAGTCATCAGCCTCTTACAGGCGGTTCTCGGGGGACCCCATCCCCATCGCGGCCAAACTATCGACACTGCAATGCAGGGTCAACGGGCAGCCGGGAGACAAGCGATGAGCTGTGCACTAGACTTTTTAGTCAAGAGATTTCCCAGGAGGCGCCGATGTGCCACCCCGCGCACATTCATGTCATGCTCTCGGCTGAAGATAAGAAGGATGTCAAGAAACTGGCAGGCGTGATGATTCCGGTTTACGCCACAGTCATGCTGGCCCTGGTCGCCTTTGTCGCGGTCGCCGGCGGCACACGGCAGGGCGAACTGGTCGCCACGACTGCCGCCCCCGCCGCTACGCGCTAGAACAGATTACTTCACGTCTTGACTAACCCCCCTCCGCCGCGCCGCCGCCGCCGCGCCTTCGATTGGTCGACGGCGACCATCGCGTTTGCCGCCATCGCCGCCGCTGTCACCGTCTACGTGCGTGACGGGCGCGAACACTTTCTCTCAATCCTGCTGGGTGACGTAACGCTGTTTGCCGAGATGCTGCCGAAAGTGCTGGCCGGCTGCCTGATCGGCGCGTTTGTCACGTTGCTGCTGCCGCGCGAAATGGTCGCGCGATGGGTCGGCCATGAATCGGGATTTGTCGGACTGCTGATTGCAGCCTTTTTCGGCTTCCTGCTGCCCGGCGGCCCGATCACAATTTATCCCGTCGCAGGGGCTTTCCTAGTCATGGGTGCGGACGCCGGCGCCGTGGTGGCCTTCATCGTGAGCTGGACTTTGATCGGCTACACCCGCGCCCTGGTCTGGGAGCTGCCGTTCTTCGGGTCCGATTTCGTGATCTGGCGCATCGTTGCGGCGCTGCCGCTGCCGATCGTGGCGGGTCTTCTGGCGCGTGCCGCGGTGCGCGCGGGATTTGAGTACCGCGAGAATGCTCAATGACGCTCGCCATCAACATTCTATTGTGGTCGGTGGTCGCGGTTCTGGCGTGCGTCGCAGCCGTGCGCGGTCGCGTCCTGCTCGACCAAGGTTCACGCGCGGGCGCAATGGAGTTCATCCTTCTGCTGCCGCGAATCGGGATCGGTGTTATTGGCTCTGGCTTCCTCGCCGAGGCGCTTCCCAACGAATGGATCGCGCCGTGGCTCGGACCGGGATCGGGCTTCTTTGGCGTCATGATCGCCACGCTCGGCGGCGCGCTCACGCCGGGAGGCCCGGTGGTTGGTTTCTCGATTGGCGCTGCGGCACTCAAAAGCGGCGCGGGCGCGCCGCAGGTCATTGCCTATTCGACCGCTTGGGCGCTCTACGCCATCCACCGGCTCATCATCTGGGAAGTACCGATGATGCCGGCACGCATTGTGTGGCTCCGCGCGGCCGTGTCGCTGCCGCTGCCGTTCATGGCCGCGGCGCTGGCGATGGTGCTCGGACGGCCTTAACAAGCTGTATTTCTAAGGTATTCCCCTCTCAGCGGCGCATGGTAGTTTGGCTTGGAAGGCGGGCTGACACCGCCACCGGGCGAGGGGACGATGGCGGAAGAAGTAAAACCGGGCGTGGAAACGCAAGTCATTTCCGAGGAGCAACTCCGCAAAGCGGAAGAATACGTCCAGCAGGAAGAAGGCGCCGCCAACCGGCTCGCGGGCTGGGTCGGGGTTGCGGTGACAGGCATCGCGGTCGCGATGACGCTGTTCCACCTTTATGCCGCCTACGACATCGTTCCGACGCAAGAACTGCGCTACATCCACGTCGCGTTCGTCCTGTTGCTCAGCTTTCTGCTGTTTCCGCTCGCCGCGCGTTTCCGCAACCACGTCCAATGGTTCGACGTGATACCGGCGCTCGCCGGCATCGCCATTATTATTTATGCGCTCGCGGGAGGCGATGATTTCCTCGATCGCGCGGCGGTGCCGGATCGCTGGGACGTAATCCTCGGCAGTATTTTCATCGTGCTCGTGCTGGAGGCGGCTCGTCGCACCACCGGTCCAATTATGCCGGTTGTTGCAATCTTATTCATCGCCTACGCAATGTTCGGTCCGTATCTGCCGCCGCCTTGGACCCACCGTGGCTTCGACATCGCCCGTCTGGTCGGGCACCTGTTCATAACGCTCGAGGGAATATTCGGTGTTGCCGTCGATGTGTCGGCGACGCTGATCATCATGTTCACGATCTACGGCGCCATCCTCCAGCATTCCGGTGCCGGCAAATTCTTCATCGACTTCTCGCTCGCGGTCATGGGCGGCAAACCGTCAAGCGCGGGGCGCGCGGTCGTCGCTTCGTCGTTCCTGCTGGGCGGCCCATCAGGTTCCGGCGTTGCCACCACAGTGATGATCGGTACGGTGGCTTGGCCGATGTTGAAGAAGGCCGGTTTTCAGCAGGACGCCGCTGGCGGTTTGCTTGCCGCCGGCGGACTGGGCGCCATCATCTCGCCGCCCGTGCTGGGCGCCGCTGCCTTCCTCATCGCCGAGTTTCTCAAAATCAGTTACCTCGACGTCATCTGGATGGCGACGATTCCGACTTGCCTCTACTACCTGTCACTCCTGTTCATGGTTGAGCTCGATGCCATGCGTTTTGGCGCGCGCGAAGTTTTGTTCAAGCAGGAACTGACAATCTGGCAGATGACCCGGCGCTACGGGTTCCATTTCGTCTCGCTGGTTGCCGTGGTCGTGTTCATGGTCATCGGATATTCGCCGATGCTGTCGGTGTTTTATTCCACCTTGCTGGCCTTCACGATGAGTGCGCTCGCGCCCGAAACCGCATTGGGACCGCGTCGATTGTTGCTGGCGTTGCTCGGCCTTCTCGTCGTGACCGCGGTGATTGGCGTCATCCCCGGTATGGGCACGTCGGTGCCGGGGCTCATGGTGCAGAATTACTTTCCGATGGTGATCTTGATTGTGATCGGCGTGCTGGCCGTTCTCGGCCTGACACAAGCCGGCCAGCGGGCCATTCCTTCGACCAAGAAACTCACGACGGCGCTTGCCGACGGTTCAATCGGTGTGCTCAGCGCCGCAACGACTTGCGCCGCTGCCGGCATTATTGTCGGCGTGGTCACGCTGACCGGATTGGGCTTGAAGTTTTCCGCAATCGTCATCGACTTCGCCGGGGGCAGCCTTTTGATGACCGCGATCTACACATCGTTGGTCGTATGGATCATCGGCCTCGCGGTCCCCGTGACTGCTTCTTACATTATTTGCGCAGTCATTGCTGCGCCGGCCCTGATCAAGCTCGGCGTGCCCGATTATGCCGCGCACATGTTCATCTTCTACTACGCGGTATTGTCGGAAGTGTCCCCGCCGACCGCCCTCTCGCCATTCGCGGCCGCTGCCATCACCGGTGGCGACCCTTACCGGACCACGATGCAGGCGTGGAAATACACACTACCGGCATTCTTGGTGCCGTTTGTGTTCGTGCTCGACCCGCTCGGCATCGGCTTGTTGCTCAAGATTCCGAAGGATGGCTCGGTCTATGACATCATCTGGATTACGGCGGTGACTGGTGCCGGCCTCGGTGCGCTCTCGGTCGCGGCACAAAATTGGGCTGTCCGGCGCACGACGCCGGTCGAGCGTGGACTTTTCCTGCTGACCGGACTGCTGCTGGTGTTCCCGAGCCTTCTCGAGGCCATGATGGAAAGCGCAACCGGCCTCGATATTCCGCATCCGGCACCTTTCGGCCTCGCCCTCGGTGCCGCCTTGTTGCTATGGCAGTGGTTCAGCCGGGAGCCCGCCCCGGCGGCAGTTCCATAAACGCGTTAAGAACACTAAGGGAGGAAAAAATGAGACGAGGATTCACATTGGCTTTTGCCGCGGCGACGGCCGCGACACTTGCGTTGGGCGGCGCCATCGCCCAGCAGCGGGCGATCGCGATCGGCACCGGCGGCACCGGCGGCGTCTATTATCCGATCGGCGGCGCGCTCGCGAATTTGATTTCAAAGACTTTCCCGAACATGCAGGCGACCGCGCAGGTCACCGGCGGTTCGGTCGACAACCTCAAGCTGATCAATTCCGGGCAGAGCGAACTTGCCTTCTCGATGGCCGATGCCGCCCTCGACGCGTTCAATGGCCAGGACAAATTCAAAGGCAGCAAGGTGCCGTTGCGAACGCTGATGGTGCTCTATCCGAACATCATGCATGTCGTGTCCATCGAGGGAACCGGCGTCAACACGCTTGCGGATCTCAAGGGCAAGCGCGTGTCGACCGGCGCGCCCGGCAGCGCCACCGAGGTGATGGCGTTCCGAGTCATTGAAGCGGCCGGGCTCGACAAGGACAAGGATATGAAACGCGAACGCTTGTCGGTCGCAGAATCGGTTAATGCGATCAAGGACCACAAGATCGATGCGTTTTTCTGGGTCGGCGGCTTGCCGACCGCCGGCGTGACCGACCTCGCGGCAACGCCGGGCACAAAAATCAAGCTGATCGATCATTCCGACGTCGTCGCAAAGATGAATGCCAAATATGACAATCTCTATTCGACGGCCATCATCAAGGCCGGCACCTATCCGGGCCAGGACAAGGACAATCAGGTCTCCGCGGTTTGGAATATTCTTGTCACCAACGACAAGATGTCCGACGAAGACGCATACAACATCGTTAAACTGATCATCGACAAGAAAGCCGACCTAGTGGCCGTGCACAAGGACGCATCAAGCTTCACAGTGGAAAATCAGGTGGTCGCCAATTCGCCGATCCCGTGGCATCCGGGCGCGGTGAAATTCTTCAAGGAGAAGGGCGCCAAGATGTAGAGCAAGCTCGGTCGCGCAACTTTGCGACGGCCCCGCCGCGGCGGGGCCGTTTGCGTTTCACGCTTCGGAGTGCACGTGACGCCCGGGCCGTGCAGACAACGTGGCGAAATAGCCAAGGGCGCTGAGCACGGCGATGCAGAAACTCACCGGCCAGTCGGTGTAGAAAGCGATCGTCAGGCCAAGCCAGGCGTCGGCAAGCGCAAGCGCCGCCGAGACCACCAAACCGGTCCAGAGCCCGGTTGTGATGCGTTGCGCCGCGGCCGGTGGCCCGACCATCAGCGTGAATACCAGCAAAACACCGACGATCTGGGCGCATGCCGCCACCGCCACCGCCACGATCGCGAGAAAGATCGTGGATACCAGGCGCAAGGATACGCCTTTTGCTTCTGCCAGTTCCGGCTGCAGACTTGCGAAGATGAGGGGGCGCATGATGGCGGCCAGGGCCACGAGCGTGATCGCGCCGAGCACCGCCAGTGTCGCGATCATGGTGTGGTCGACCGCCAGGACGTTTCCGAACAGAAGCGCGGTCGCTTGCATGGCAAACGAGGTGGTGTAGTGCAGGAACAGGAGACCAAATCCGAGCGCGAGCGCAAGGACGACGCCTATCGCGACGTCACGGTTGCTGATGCGCTCACTTAACGCGCCCATAACGACGCCGGCAGCGAGCGTGAAGGCGAGCAGGCCCCACAGTGGCGTAAGGCCGATCAATCCGGCGCCGGTGGCTCCGGCAAAGCCAATGTGAGACAGCGCGTGACCGGCGAAGGTTTGCCCGCGCATGACCAAGAAATAGCCGACAAGGCCCGATACGACCGCCACGATGCCAGCGGCGGCAAACGCGTTTGTCATAAAGTCGTAGGCGAACATGTCAGTGGTGGTGGTGATTGTGGCCAGCTTCGTGGCCGTGATGGTGGTCGTGCAGGTGATCCGTGCGTTCAACGTCGCGGCCGCGCGACATCACAAAAATATGGCCATCGGTGCGCAGAACCTGGATGTCGGTGCCATACAGCCGCGACAGCACGGGCGCTGTTACCACTTCCTCGACAGTGCCAAGCACGGCCCGGCCGTTTCCCAAATACAGGACCCGATCGAGCGTTCCCAGCAGCTGGTTGAGTTCATGCGCGCTGAACAGCACCGTAATCTTTCGTTCACGGCAAACTTTGCGCACGACATCAATGGCAATCTCTTGGTGGCGTGCGTCGAGGCTGATCAAAGGTTCGTCCAACAGCAACAACTGGGGCGCGCCGATCAGCGCCTGCGCCAGCAATAATCGTTGCCTCTCGCCGCCCGACATGTCGGACAGGGGCCGCGTGGCAAGATCGCGCGCTCCCACCGCGTCGAGCGTTTCTTCGATCATGCGGTAATCGTGGCGACCGAACGCAGGAAGTCCCCAGCGCTCGCCATTAAAGGAACTGGCGATGAAATCGCGTCCACGCACGCGCAAATCGGGCAAAACCGTTCGCAGTTGCGGAAGATAGCCGATCGCAGGATTGCCGCGCTCAGGCGTACGGCCGAGTACTTTTATGCTGCCGCTGGTGGGTGAAAGCAGCCCAAGAATGGCGCGCATCAGCGTGGTCTTGCCGGCGCCGTTAGGCCCCAACACGCCGATGAATTCGCCGAATTCGATGTTGAAGCCGACATCGGACAATACCGCACGATCACCGATGCGTAGCGTGGCGCGATCGAGCGTAACGGCGCTCACGAGTTTGGCTCATTTAGCGCCTTGTCGAGGACGTCCAACTCACCGAGGACCCAATCCTGGAAAGAGGCGTTCGGTGGCATTGTCTCGGTGACACCGATGACGGGAACCTTCGCCTTACCGGCGATGTCACGCAGGCGCTCGGTAAGTTTCTCGGATACCTGGCTGTTGTAGATCAACAGCTTTACTTTGCGTTCCCGAAGATCTCTCTCGAACGCAGCCACGTCACGCGCGCTCGGTTCCGTATCGTTCATCATCGCGAGCTGAAATCGTTGGTTGCGCATGGTGAGACCGAGTGCGTCAGTCATTGGGCCGAACACCGGTTCAGTGGCCGTAACAACGGTCCCCGCGTGCTTCGCCCTCATTTGCGTGACGCGCTGGGCGATACGCTCGAGAGCCGCGAGCGTCGTTTTCAACCGCGCCGCATAGTCCGACGAGTGTGGAACGTCTACCTTGGCGAACGCTTCGGCGATCGCGGTTGCCACCCGGGGCATGGTGACAGGATCGTACCAAAGATGCGGATTATCGCCGGGCCTGCGGCCGGTGAGTTGCGCGGCATTGATTACAATGCGGTCCGACCTCGGCGTCGCAGCCAGGAGTTTGTCCATCCAGGGGTCATAATTTGCGCCATTGAGAACCACGATCTTTGCTCTCGCGAGTTGGCGCACGACGGCCGGGGTCGTTTCGAAAAGGTGCGGGTCTTGGTCCGGATTGGTCATTATGCTGGCAACCGCTACCTGGTCGCCGCCAATTTGCCGCGCAATGTCGCCGTAGAAATTCTCGGCTGCCACCACCGCGATCTGACCCGAGGCAGCCTGCGCGGAAGCGGCTTGGCCAATGGCCAGTACAAGAATGGCTGCAAGACCTGCTGCGGCGGACTTCACGAGACGAACCACCATTTTATCACTGCATTTCGGGTCATCTCCTGTATAATGTAACATTATAACATTTCAAATCGCAAGATGTCCCGACGGCATTTCGACCGACGTCAGGTCAGGCGTCGGCTGATTTTGCGAGGCCGCGCACGAGCCAGAAACGCAACATCCGCTGCGCGGTGGGCACCGAAAGCTTAAGAAAATCGGTCCGTGCCTGAGCGAGGTCGGTGGCCGGCACCTCATGAGGCGCGTAACGCGCCCTCAGGATCGCGTTGAAGGTCTGCCAGCGTAGCTCGGCTGCCTTGCAGGCAACGAGAATTCCGTCATAGCGCACATTCTGCATCAGCCGTTCGATAAGCTCGACAGGTGCAGCACAAACCCGTGCGAGCCCGGCGACCAGTTCTTCGTACTGGCCGGCGTCAGCAAATCCCACGATTGCCAGTTCATTAAGCCGGCCGTCGCTTTGCATCTTGTCGATGAGCGCGACTGCGTGACTGAAGTCCCTTGGCGCTGCTGCCTTGCGCAGGACCTTGTCCGATACCTGGGATAGGACGCTCTGGATCGCGCCCTGACGTTCCGCCGGAACCGCTGCCAACAATCGTGCGCGCACGGCCTCGGTCGCTTTTAACATGAGGTCCTGAAGCAAGTGCGGCGGCATATCGAGTCGCATACCGAGATTTTCAGCGAGCCGTACGTCGGTCTCCGCACGCTCCGCCAGTGCGACATATCCGCCATCTGAAAAGGTAGCGCCCTTATTTTGCGACAACTTGCGAACGACCGAAGTGTCACCACGCTGAATCAGGATGTCAGTCACTGCGGCGGCTAATCGCGTACGTTCGGTGATTGCGCCCAGATGATCTTGGCTCTTCGACTCTGCAATTTCGATCAAGTCGCCCTCGGTGAGGCGTGGCGATTGCGCGAGCACCGGTCCGGCGACTGCGATCTCATCATGATAGGCAAGACTTCGGATGATGCCATCTGGTGCGTTGTTGACGGGCGCGAGTTTGACACCAAGTTCCGCGAGTGCGGAGATCTCGACTTGTTTGATGAGATGCGCGAGCACGTTATCGAAGAGAACAACTTGTTCTTCATTAAAGGCTTCGGCCTTGCCAAGAAAAAGATCAGTCACACGCCTGAGAATTTCGGTGCGCCGATCGCTTGACCCTGCGGCGAGTGCATCTTCGAGTTCGTCGATTACTGACGCGGCCTGCGACATTTCTTGTCTTGGGCGGGATTCTTCCCGCCACCTTTCACTGACTGCCCCGGGGTGTCCCCCGGCGCGCGGCCGCACCATAACGATGGCCCGTAAAACTTAGGTAAAGTCGCCCCGCAGCGAAGGCTTTCCTAAAATACCTTATTTCATAACAGGTTAGACAAAGCGATACAGGCGCGCCAAGCGATAGACTCGGAAGCTGCGGCTCGTCTCATTGCGCGTGAATGTTCCCCTCTTTCACGACGCGTCCCCACTTGGTGATTTCGGTTTTGATGTATTCGCCAAACTCTGCGGTGCTCATTTCCACGGTGGCCGCTCCTTCGCGCTCGAACTGCGCCTGCAGTTCGGGCGCCTTTAGCGCGGCCTGTGTTGCCGCATATAGTTTGTCGATGATCGGTTTGGGCAGACCGGCGGGCGCAGCCAGACCCCACCAGTTGTCCGCCACATAACCGGGAACACCCGCCTCCGCGATGGTCGGGACGTCCGGCAGCACAGGACTGCGCTTGGCTCCGCCGGTACCGAGAGCAATGAGCTGTCCGGATTTGATGAAGGGCGTGGTTTGTACCAGCGAGGAGAACATGATCTTCACGTGTCCGGCGATGACATCCTGCATGGCCGGTCCGCCGCCCTTGTAAGGCACGTGGACGAGGTTGATCTGCGCCTGCAGCTTGAACAGCTCCGCGCCCAAATGCTGAAAGCTGCCGACGCCAGCCGAGGCGTAGTTCAGCTCGCCAGGTTTTTCCTTTGCCAATGCAAGCAGGTCCTTCACTGATCTAATCGGCGAAGTCGGATTGACCACCAGCACGTTCGGCCCTGTTGCGAAGATCGAAATCGGTGTGAACGATTTGATAGGATCGTACTTGAGTGGATAAAGCGCCGGATTGACCGCGTGCGCGATCGAAATGACACAGATCGTGTAGCCGTCGGGCGTGGCGGTCGCACAAGCCTCGGTGCCGATTGTACCGCCGGCTCCGGCGCGGTTGTCGACATAGACCTGCTGACCGAGCTTGATGCTGAGCTGCTGCGCGACCAGGCGGCCGACTACGTCGTTGCTGCCACCGGGTGGGAACGGAATGATCAACCGCACCGGCCTGTTTGGGTAGTCGTCGGCAAGCGAGACCGCCGTGAGAGCGAGCAACAATGTCGCTGCCACCATCAATCGAGATGTCGGTGTGGGCATGATGTCTCCAGATAGCGAAAATCTTCAATGCCAGTATGGCGGATAGTCAGTGTTTTTCTGTTCGGCGTCGAGCCGTCGCAGCATCGCCGGCCATTCGAGAATGCCGTACGGCCGGCGGGTGCCAGGCTGATACAGGTGCGCAGTATGAGCCAGCACATTCTCGCCTGGCATGGTCAGCTCGGTGCGTGCCGCCATCGCATCCACTTGCGAGCGGCATGACAGTTCGAGCTGATACATGGTGTTGAACGTCTGTTGAACGGTTGCGCCGCAGGTCAGCAAGCCGTGGTTACGCATGATCAGCGCCTCGTGCGGGCCGAGGTCGCGAACAAGCCTCTCGCGCTCGTCGAGTTCCACGGCCGGTCCTTCATAATCGTGATAGCCGATGTGCCCGACAAATCGGATCGCGGTCTGTGACAACGGAAGCAGGCCACATTTCATGGCGGCAACTGCCATGCCCGCGCGGGTGTGCGTATGCAGCACGCAGGCGACATCGGGTCTCGCTTTGTGAATAGCGCCGTGGATCACATAGCCTGACTTGTTGATGTCGTAATCTGTATCAGGCTTCCAGAGGATCTCGCCGTCGACATGAATTTTCACCAGGCTTGAGGCTGTGATCTCCTTGTAGAGAAGGCCATAGAGATTGAGCAACAAAACATCTTTTTCGCCTGGAACAGCCGCGGTGATGTGATTGTAGATAAGGTCGGTCATGCCGTAGGAATCGACCAGGCGGTAGCAGGCGGCCAGGTCGAGACGTGCCTGCCATTCCTGCGGCGACACTCGATCCCTGATCGATGGGAAATTGGTCGAATAGTTCATGGCGTTCCTCTGAGCCTGCCGGACGTTTGCCGCCCTGGCGCATCTATCCGGACAAACATAGCCTTGGGAGTGGGAGCGGGCCAAGGGGATCGGATGACCCGCGGAGAGGCGCAATTTGGCAGCGCCGCGATCGGTTGCCGCAAAGCCTGATGGCGTTTGTCGTGCCGGGAGGGATCGATGGCGCTCGCAACCCTAGGCCTCATACTGGCCATCCTGACTGTCTATGTTGTTTGGCGTGCGGTCGATCGATTCTGGCAGGTTCTCGTCGTTGCGGTGCTGGCAATGGTGTTATTCCCGCTTGTTGCCTCATGGCTCGCGGGTGATGTGTCGCTCTTTCTTCCCGCCTGGATGTTTTCACGGGGCGCCGACAGCAAGGATCAGATTGTGCTGGCCAGCGCCACGGCGACTGTCTTTTTTTCCGTTATCCTCGCCGCCTTTATTTGGAGAGCGGCGCTGGCGGGTTGGCGGCGTTTTCGGGCGGCACCAAGCGATAAGCATGAACCTAGCAATTGACGGCTAATAAGGCCTGTCGACGGGGGTTTGGATCAGGATTTTGTAGTGGAGGGCAAGATTGCCTATATGAGGTTTGAACGGAGCTCCCCGCGCTATGCCCATCCCCGATACTGCTTCTAAAATCCCCGTCACTGTGCTCACCGGCTATCTCGGCGCCGGCAAGACGACATTGCTGAACCGCATTTTGTCCGAGCCGCACGGCAAAAAGTTTGCCGTGATCGTCAACGAGTTCGGTGAAATCGGCATCGACAATGAGCTGGTAGTCAACGCCGACGAAGAAGTATTCGAAATGAACAATGGGTGCATATGCTGCACCGTGCGCGGCGATCTGGTCCGCATCATCGATGGGTTGATGCGGCGGAAGGGCAAGTTCGACGCGATCATCGTCGAGACCACCGGTCTCGCCGACCCGGCACCGGTGGCGCAGACGTTCTTTATGGACGAAGCCGTCGGTGCCAAGACCAAACTGGACGCCGTAGTCACGGTCGCCGACGCAAAGTGGCTCTCTGACCGCCTGAAGGACGCGCCCGAGGCCAAGAACCAGATCGCCTTTGCCGACGTGATCCTGTTGAACAAGACGGATCTGGTCGCGCCCGAGGAATTGAGCGAGGTCGAAGCGCGCATTCGCGGGCTCAATCCCTACGCGCGGTTGCACCGTACCGAGCGCGCAAAAATAGACATCGGCGAAGTTCTCGGCCGCAACGCTTTCGATCTGGATCGTATCCTGACCATTGAGCCTGATTTCCTGGCCGGCGCAGACCATCATCATGATCATCATCACGCCCATGGCGACCACGGTCATGATCACCATCATGATCACCATCATGGCGCCCACCATCATGACAACGGTCTCAAGCACTACCACGACGAGGAGATGCAATCGGTCGCGCTGCGCACCGACAAGCCGCTCAACCCCGACAAGTTCTTTCCGTGGATCCAGGATCTTGTGGCCAAGGACGGTCCGAGTATCCTGCGCTGCAAGGGCATCCTGTCGTTCAAGGACGATCCCGAACGGTTCGTCTTCCAGGGCGTCCACATGATCCTCGACGGCGACCATCAGCGGCCGTGGCGCGCCGACGAGCCTCGCGACAGCCGCATCGTGTTTATTGGACGCAAGCTGCCCGAGGACAAAATCCGCCAAGGTTTCGAAAGCTGCATCGCCTAACGTGAGCGACACGCAAGCGCCCATTCCGTCTCTCGCCGACCGCGTGCGCTCCATCGACGCGACAGCGGCTGTGGTCGGCGTGCATTTTATGGGCGCGACACCGGTTTTCGTGCTTGGCGAAGAAGCGTTGTTGTTTGCCGATGACGACAAACGCCGCGTCGTGGCCCACGCTGGGGCCATTCTGGCGAGCGCCTGCGACGGCAAACGCATTATCACCGGCGGCGACGACGGCAAACTCATCGAAACCGGCTCTGACGGCCAAATTCGGACCCTCGCGTCGGACGAGAAACGACGCTGGATCGATCAGATTGCACTCGGTCCGGATGGCGCAATTGCGTGGTCGGCGGGAAAGACCGCGCATGTACTCACCAAAAAAGGTGAAGACCGCACTTTTGAAACACCGTCGACGGTGGCTGGCCTCTGGTTTGCGCCAAAGGGCTTTCGTCTCGCGATCGCGCACTATAACGGCGCCACGCTTTGGTTTCCCAACACCGGCGCCGCGCCGGAACGGCTTGAATGGAAGGGCTCACACCTCGGCATTACTGTTAGTCCGGACGGAAAATTTCTGGTCACCTGCATGCAAGAGCCAATGTTGCACGGCTGGCGGCTTGCCGACGGCAAGCATATGCGGATGTCGGGTTATTCGGCGCGTGTACGTTCGCTCGACTGGACCGCGAGCGGAGATTTCCTCGCAACGTCAGGCTCCGAGCAACTCATACTCTGGCCGTTCGACGGCAAGGATGGCCCAATGGGCCGCCAGCCGAAAATTCTCGCCCGCGCCGAGGTCCGTGCCACGGTCGTTAAATGCCATCCGCGCCAACCCGTCGTGGCCGTCGGCTATGCCGACGGCGCGGTGAAGCTTGTGCGGATCGACGACGACGCTCTGATCCTCGCACGAACGGCCGACGGAGAGGCGGTCAGCGCGCTTGGCTGGGATAGCGCAGGCCAGATCCTCGCGTTCGGAACCGAATCGAACGCCGCCGGAATCCTCACGCTTTGATCGCCTTATTGGATCGCCTCACTTAGGGCGGATTGCCCGTGTCACAGTCGCGGCACTAACTTGCAAATCGATTCGAAACCAAACGCGCGGCGCTTGTCTGTCTTGAGTCTGGGCTTGGGAAACTAATTATGACTGTCACTCATCGACTGCGCCGGCTGGCCTTCGCAGTCTTGACCACCACGGCTGTTGCCATCGGTGTGCTGTCAGCCACGGTTGCGATTGGTGCCTTGTCGCCGGTCGTAGCTCAGGTTCCCGAGGATGCCCAAGTCGCGCTCGAGGAATTCGGCGCCTGGCGGCCGCATCCGCGTTTCGGGGAAGTGTGGACGCCGACAGGCGTGCCGCCCGACTGGCGTCCCTACCAGTACGGACATTGGGTCTATACGGAAGAGTGGGGCTGGTACTGGGTATCTGACGATGTCGAGGCTGATTGGGGCTGGGTCGTCTTTCACTATGGCCGTTGGGCCTTTGAGCCAGGGTTTGGCTGGTTCTGGGTGCCAGGCGACGAATGGGCGCCGGCTTGGGTGAATTGGCGCTATGGCGACCAATATGTCGGCTGGGCACCTCTCCCGCCCGACGAATTAATCGAGAGGTTTGAAATTGAGCCTGCGTACTGGGTATTCGTGCCAAGCCGGTTTATCGCCGCGCCCGGCCTGCGCCCCTACATCGTGCCGTCGTATCGGCGCTCGGTCATTTTGCGCGAAACCCGGATCGTCAATCGTACGGTTCCAGTGCACGGGCGATTGGCGGTTAATCCCGGCATCTCGCCGGTCTTCGTCGCCCGCATGAATGGCGCGCCAATACCCACTTATCGAGTGCAGCCGCGCGTTTTCGCGTCGACCCAAGGAGTGGCCGGAGCGGTACAGGTCAGGCCTGAGGATTTGCGGGGCGCGCGCGGAGGCCGAAGGGGAGGGCCAAGTGGATCAGGCGGACCGGTTGGACCCGGTGCGCGTCCGCGCTTGGCTCCCGTTTCCGTACAACGCACAACCACTGTGATACAGCCAAACACCGCGGTCGACGCGCCGCAGCCGCTTGGCAAAAACGAACGCGGTCGGTTGGGGAGCAGCCCGCCGCGCGCTGCACAGGGCGCGCCGGCCACGGCGCCAGCGGGCGCATCGCCGCCATCTGCAGGGCCCGCATCAACGACAATCGCCCCCGCCGCCGCTCCTGTTCAGAGGGAAGAGCGTCACGAACGCGGCGTGCCGGGCGCACCTCCCGGGGGGTCGTCGCAGCAGCCGACCGTCGTGAGGCCTGTTCCGCCGCAGGCGCCATTGTCCTCCCCGCCGACCGCGCCGTCGACGGCGCCTGCGACAGCGCCGGCCAACAACGCGCCCGGACAACGAGATGAGCGCCGCGAAGAACGTCGTGAAGGAAGTGGACCGGGCGGCGGTCCGCCGCCGACCATTATGCGGCCGATCCCGCCACAGGCACCGCCGCCACCACCGCCCCAACAACGGCAAGTGCAGCCGCCGCCACCCCCGCCTCCGCTTCAACAGCGGCAGATGCAGCCACCGCCGCCGCCACAGCCACAGCGGCAGGTGCAGCCGCCGCCAGGCCCGCCACCGGGCGCGCGTGCACCTCCTTCCCAAGGGCAGGGCCCACCGCCGAAGAAGCCGCCGCCGAAACCAGGCGAAAAGCCAGACGAAAAGAAATAGCGGTGGTGAAGCACTGTGCACAAATAGAACGGGCGGCCCGGCGGCCGCCCGCAATGGTCACAGGGCGTTGCGCGTTCTAGTGCATCAACACGTTTCTGAACTGCCAGGGGTCGCGCTTGTCGATGTCCTCCGGGAAAAGGCCAGGACGTCCAGTCAGCGGGGTCCAGTCGGTATACGTGCCGACCACCGGCCCGAGATAAGGCATCTGCACCTCGAGACAGCGACGAAAATCCATCTCGTCGGTTTCGACGATACCGGCCTTTGGATTCTCCAAAGCCCACACCATGCCGGCGAGCACGGCTGAGGTCACCTGCAGGCCGGTGGCGTTCTGGTAAGGCGCGACCTCACGAGTCTCGTCGATGGACAGCTGGGAGCCGTACCAGTAGGCGTTCTTCTTGTGGCCGTAGAGCAGCACGCCAAGCTCATCGATGCCATCGGCGATCTCATGTTCGTCGAGAATGTGGACGTCTTCCTGCGGGGCGCCGGCGCGGCCGAAAACTTCGTGCAGCGAGAGCACAGCGTCATTGCACGGGTGATAGGCGTAGTGGCAAGTCGGCCGGTAGATTGTCTTGCGGCCGCGGCGAAGCGTGAAGTAGTCCGCGATCGAAATCGATTCGTTGTGGGTTACCAGGAAACCCAATTGCGCCTGTGCCGTCGGCGTCCATGAGCGTACACGCGTATTGGCGCCCGGTTGCAACATATAGATCGCGGCGCCGCAGCCCGTTTTGTGTCTGCCGGCATTGGCTGGCACCCATTTTTCGTGCGTGCCCCAGCCGAGCTCGGCAGGCTGCAAGCCCTCCGAAATGAAGCCTTCGACCGACCAGGTATTGACGAAAACGTTCATCGGCTTGGGCTGTTTGGCGCGTTGCGTATCCCGCTCGGCGATGTGGATGCCTTTGATATTGGCCTTCCTCGCCAGCCGTGCCCATTCGTCGCGTGTCTTCGGCTCCTTGAATTTTATGCCGACATCGCGCGCGATATTGAGCAGGGCCTGCTTGACGAACCAGGAGACCATGCCGGGATTGGCGCCGCAGCAGCTCACCGCCGTGGGGCCACCCGGCCGTTTGCGGCGTGCAGCAAGAATTGATTCGCGCAACGCATAATTCGATCGCGCTTCCGGACCGAGCTTGGGGTCGAAATAAAAGCCCTTCCAGGGCTCGACCACGGTGTCGATGTAGAGAGCACCGATCTCCCGGCACAATTCCATAATGTCGAGTGACGAGGTGTCGACTGACACGTTCACGCAAAAGCCTTGGCCACCGCCGGCCGTGAGCAACGGCGTGAGGAGGTGGCGGTAGTTATCCTTTGTGACGGCCTGATGGATAAAGCGGATACCGCGCGAGTCGAGCAGCTTGCGGTCCTTGTCTTCCGGGTCGATGACGACGAAACGCTTCTTGTCGTAGCTGAAATGACGCTCAATCAATGGAAGGGTGCCCTTGCCGATCGAGCCAAAGCCGATCATCACGATGGGTCCATCGATACGGGCATGCACGGGCCATTTGGGCATCGTCAGTATCTCCAGAAAAGCTGGTCATATCCGCGGGAGAGCGGGAACGGAATAGACGCCGGGCGAAACTCGTCCGGCGTCCACGACATTCTGCCAGAATTACGCAGCGGAGGCGGTGAGCTCGGGGAGCGAAATCGGCCGGCTGGGCGCTCGTAACAGCCCGCGCGCGCCCTTGAGGGCGCCCGCTTCAAGCTCGAGGGCGAGGAGGCGATGGCGCTCGAACGGGCCGGGCATCCGCAAGGCGGCAGCCTTCTCGGCCGAGAAGCCAAAGCGATTGTAAAAGGGCGCGTCGCCTATGAGTACAACCGCGCGATGACCGCGCCGGCGGGCAGCCGCAAGCGCATGCCGCACGAGCGCAGCGCCGATCCCGCGATTGCGGTAGCCTTGTGTGACCGCCACCGGCCCAAGAAGCAAACCGGCCTGGCCGCTGCCACACACGATATCCCACAGACGGGCAGTACCAACGACACGTTTGCCATCGGTCGCGACAAAGGCGAGATCCTGAGCCGGCGACCGGCCATTGCGAAGACGCTGCGAGCTCTTGCGCCAGCGATGCTCGCCAAAAGCTTCGTCAAGCAGCGCTTCGCGCGCAGCGATGTCTGGGGGGCGTTCTTTCCTGATCGAGATCATCTTTTAGCCTGCTCCCGCCCTGGCGCGCGGCCAAGCGCGCGCTGCGAGGGCGTGTTTTTGTGGGGATGGGGGGAGCCGGCTCGACCGGCTCCCGGCGATTTTCAGATGTGATAGGTCTTCAGCGGCGAGAAGCCGTTGAACGCGACCGACGAGTAGGTCGCCGTGTAGGCGCCAGTGCCCTCGATCAGCACCTTGTCGCCGATTTCCAGGCTGACCGGGAGCATGTAGGGCTCCTTCTCATACAGCACGTCGGCGGAATCGCAGGTCGGGCCCGCCAGCACGCACGGTGCCAGGGCATCGCCGTCCCGCGGAGTGCGGATCGGGTAACGGATCGACTCGTCCATCGTCTCGGCGAGACCGCCGAACTTGCCGATGTCGAGGTAGACCCAGCGAACGTCGTCTTCTTCGCTCTTTTTGGAAACGAGAACGACTTCGGCCTCGATGGTGCCGGCATTTCCGACCATGCCGCGGCCTGGCTCAATAATGGTCTCCGGGATGCGGTTGCCGAAATGCTTGCGCAGCGCCTTGAAGATCGCATTGCCGTAGGTTTTCACCGAGGGCACGTTCTTCAGATACTTGGTCGGGAAACCGCCGCCGAGGTTGACCATCGACAGGTTCATGCCGCGCTCGCCGCACTCCTTGAATACCGCTGCCGCCGAAGCGAGCGCGCGGTCCCAGGCATGCTGGTTGCGCTGCTGGGAACCGACATGGAACGAGACGCCATGCGGTTCCAGCCCGGCCTTGAGGGCGTGCTCCAGCACGTCGACGGCCATGGCGGGCTCACAGCCGAACTTGCGCGATAGAGGCCATTCCGCCCCGACGCAATCGGAGAGGATGCGGCAGAAAACGCGGCTGCCGGGCGCGGCGCGAGCGATTTTCTCGACCTCGGCCTTGCAATCAACCGCATAGAGACGGACGCCGAGCGCGTAGGCGCGCGCGATGTCTCGCTCTTTCTTGATCGTATTGCCGTAGCTGATGCGATCGGGCGTGGCGCCGGCGGCAAGCACCATCTCGATCTCGGCCATCGAAGCGGTGTCGAAGCAGGAGCCAAGCTTGACCAGCAGCACCAGCACTTCCGGCGCCGGGTTGGCCTTCACGGCATAGAACACGCGCGTGTCCGGCAGAGCCTTGGCGAAGGCGTTGTAGTTGTCGCGGACGACGTCGAGGTCGACGACCAGGCATGGGCCTTCGTCGTTGCGCTTACGTAGAAACTCGCGGATGCGCTCAGTCATTGGCGCTATTCCCCACAGCTGACGGGACCATAAAGCCCCGTATGTCGCGGTTAACGAGGGGTAAGCGTGTGCGCGCGATGGGGACGCGCCAACGCTACACGTCGTATCCCGCTCATGCTGCCTTGGATTGGATGGGGAGATCCCCGTCCGCACGGCCGGCAAAGATGAACAAGCCTCTTCGGTGACCCGCGCCGGTGGTGGAGACCGGCAGAGACCAAGGAAGCCCGATCGTCGTTGCTTTAAGCCGCGTCCCCTGCTGAGAGCAGAGTGCGCCGGTTTCGCCTCCGGCTGCCGGTCAGATTTCTTGGAGAGGTTTTGGCTTCTCTCTCCAGGCGGCTGGCCGGCCTCTTGTCCGGCTACCTACCGACCGACACACGGCCACAGGCACGTGCGAAATTGGGCACAACCGAAATAACATTTTTTTTGAGTTGTGCAAGCAAATAGTTCGCCCTCTCAAAAAACTTTCTTAACTTTCTCTTTCAGCGATCGAGCCGCGCGTTCACTCGCGAGCGGTGAACGGCTCGATGCGATGGGCGTTGCGGACGAACTGCACCATGATGGCGATGCCGCAGAGCACGAAGACGCCGTCGAGGATGCGCTGCCCGATTCCGCCCAAGTCGAACAAGGTGGCGAGCGCCCACGAGCCGGCGAAGGCAGCGCCGAACACTTCGGCGCCGATCAGGATGGCGGCGCTGATCACGGTAACGACGTTGAGCCAGTTGATGGGGCGGCTTTCGGCCATGGGCATCCCTTTGCGCGGCCGCAATGTCCTCGAATCCGGCTGCCAAATCAAGTCCATAGCGGCCACGCCAGAAGGCCAAAGGCCCGTTTGATTTTGCTCATGACAGAGAAAGGATTGCAGCGTCAAAGTTAACGGATGGAATTTTCAGGCGCCCTGAAAATTGTCCGCCCCTTCCTCGCTGGCCTTGCGGCGACCGGCTTGGCGTTCGGTGTTGTGGCAAAGCTCACGGGTTTCGACGACTGGGCCAGCGGGATTTGGACGGCAGTCACGGTGCCGGTGCTGTTCGCGCTGCTCCTCGAGATTGTGACAAGTTTGCGGCGCGGTGACGTCGGGCTCGACATCGTCGCGGCCCTGTCGATGACCGCGGCGCTGATTTTCGGCGAGACGCTCGCCGCCTCCATCGTGGCCCTGATGTATGCCGGCGGCCAATACCTCGAGAGCTTTGCCGAAAAGGCGGCGCGTCGCGAGATCACCGCATTATTGTCACGGGTGCCGCGCACCACCCTGCGGCACCAGGGGGGACGACTGGAGGAGGTTGCCCTCGATTTGATCCTGCCGGGCGACCGCCTGTTCATTCGCCGGGGCGATGTGTTGCCGGTCGACGGCACAGTGGCGCAGGGTGTTGCCGTGCTTGATCAATCGGCGCTCACCGGGGAGCCCCTCCCGGTGCAATTAAAGTCCGGCGACCCGGTTCTGAGCGGTTCAACCAATAGCGGCGAGGCCTTTGACCTAACGGCGACGCACAGGGCTGCGGAGAGCACCTATGCCGGCATCGTCAGGCTGGTCGAGGCCGCGCAGAACGCGCGGGCGCCGATGTCGCGGCTGGCTGACCGCTATGCCCTTCTGTTCATGGCGCTGACAATGACACTCGCCGGCGCTTCCTGGGGCCTGAGCGGCGATCCAGTTCGCGCGGTCGCGGTGCTGGTCGTTGCGACTCCTTGTCCGCTCATCCTGGCGGTGCCGGTTGCCATCGTCTCGGGACTTTCACGCGCCGCCAAGCTCGGCATCCTGATCAAGGGCGGCAAAGCAATTGAAACGCTGGCGCGGGTGCGGTCGATGGTCATCGACAAGACTGGGACGCTGACTGTGGGCCAGGCGAAGATCGTCTCTACCAGGGCGGCCGATGACATGGCCCCCGCTGAGCTCCTGCGGATCGCTGCCTCTCTCGACCAGGTCTCCAAGCACGTGGTCGCCCAGACCATCGTCGAGGCGGCGCGGCGCAAAGGATTGTCGCTGGCGATCCCGACAGATTTGGTCGAGACGCCGGGAGAGGGCGTCATCGGCCGGGTGGAAGGACGCCAGGTGATGGTCGGTGGCCTGCGATTCATTGCCAGCAAAGTTGCTGGCGCCGATATGTCGCTGTTGCCGCACGATAGGCCGCCCGGTGCGCTCGCCGTGGCTGTGGCGATTGATGGCAAATTGGCCGGCCTGCTGATGCTTGCCGACGAATTGCGTGCCGGAACCAAGGCGATGCTGTGCGAGCTTCGCAGCATGGGTATCGAACGCATCGTTTTGGCAACCGGCGACCGCCGCGATGTTGCCCACTTTATCGCCAGCGGGCTTCCGTTCGACCTGGTGCGCTCGGAACTTACACCCGACCAGAAGATCCTCGTCGTGCTCTCGGAGCGCAAAAACGGTCCCGTCATGATGATCGGCGACGGCATAAATGATGCCCCCGCGCTCGCCGCCGCCGATCTCGGCGTAGCGATGGGCGCCAGGGGAGCCGCTGCATCCGCCGAGGCTGCCGACGTTGTGCTGCTGGTCGACCATCTCGACCGGATCCTCCCTGCCATCAGAATTGCGCGGCGTTCGCGCTATATCGCGCTGGAAAGTGTGGTTGCCGGTATCGGCCTGTCGACCCTGGCAATGATAGCGGCTTCGTTCGGGCTACTGGCACCCGTCCAGGGAGCGCTGCTCCAAGAGGTGATCGACGTGGCAGTCATCTTCAACGCGCTAAGGGCCCTGCAAGGCTGACAAGGGTCTCGCCAAGGCCCAAGTTGGCGACTAGATGGACGCCATGACCCGCTCGCCTGCCGCTCCCGATAGTGAAAATCCGCTGCTTGCCGCCTGGACAGGTATCTGCGAGTTGCCGCCTTTCGCGATGATCAGGCCCGACGACTTCCGGCCCGCGTTTGACCGGGCGCTGGCGGCGCATCGTGCCGAGATCGATGCCATCGCCGCCGACCCCGCCGCTCCGACATTCGACAACACCATCACGGCGCTGGAAAAGAGTGGCGGCGCGCTGGAGCGGGTCTCTAACGTGTTCTTTGTGCTTGCGGGAGCCGACACGTCCGACGACATCGAGGCGATCGAACGCCACATCTCTCCATTGCTCGCTCGGCACAATAACGGCCTCTACCTCAATCGCGCGCTCTATGCTCGCGTTGCCAGCCTGTATCGGCGGCGCGAAGCCCTGGGCCTCAACGCCGAGCAGGCACGCGTATTGGGGCGCTATCACACCCGCTTCATCCGCGCCGGCGCGGCGCTTGAGCAACCCGCCCAGGAGCGTCTGGCGGCGATCAACGAGAAGCTGGCAAGTCTCGGCACCCAGTTCGGGCAAAACGTGCTGGCCGACGAGAAAGCGTTTGCGATGGTGCTGGAGGAGGGCGATCTCGCCGGATTGCCCGATTTCGCCCGCGCCGCCGCGCGTGCGGCCGCGGAAGAACGCGGCCAGCCGGGTAAATACGTCATTACCTTGGCACGCTCGTCCGTCGAGGCCTTCCTGCAATTCTCGTCGCGCCGCGACCTGCGCGAAAAAGTGTTTCAGGCATGGATCAGACGCGGCGAAAACGGCGGAACGACCGACAACCGCGCGCTGATAGCCGAAATGGTGGCGCTGCGTGCGGAACGCGCCAAACTGCTCGGCTTTGCGACCTTCGCCGATTACCGGCTCGACGATCAAATGGCCAAGACCCCGGCGGCGGCGCGTGAACTTCTCGACGAGGTCTGGGGCAGGGCGCGCGCAAAAGCTGGTCGCGAGAAAGACGCCTTGCAAGGCTTGATCGCGGAGGAGGGCAGCAATTTTACCTTGGCGCCGCATGATTGGCGCTACTACACGGAGAAACGCCGCAAGGCGAAATTCGATCTGGATGAGACCGAGATCAAGCCGTTCTTTCAGCTCGACAAGATGATCGAGGCGGCCTTTGAAACCGCGCGGCGCTTGTTTGGTCTCACATTCTCCCCCGTCGCAGTGCCACTCTATCATCCTGACGCGCGCGCGTGGGACGTGAAAGACGCACAAGGTCGCCACGTTGCACTGTTCATCGGCGACTATTTTTCCCGGAGTTCCAAGCATAGCGGTGCGTGGATGACGTCGCTACGCGACCAGGAGAAACTTTCTGGCGATATTCGCCCAATCGTTCTCAATGTCTGCAACTTCTCCAGGCCGACGGCGGGCGAACCCGCGCTGCTCTCATTCGATGACGCGCGTACCTTGTTCCACGAATTCGGCCACGCGCTGCACGGGATGTTGTCCAATGTGACATATCCGTTGCTCGCGGGCACCGCGGTGCCGAGCGATTTCGTGGAGCTCCCATCACAGCTGTACGAACACTGGCTGGAAGTGCCGGAGATATTGCGCCACTACGCACGTCACTACCGCACCGGCGAACCGATGCCACAGGCATTGCTCGATCGACTCCTGGCGGCGCGCACCTTCAATCAGGGTTTTGCCACAGTCGAATACACGGCCTGCGCACTCGTCGATCTCGATTTGCATTCGCTGCCGGATGCCTCCGCGGTCGATGTCACGGAGTTCGAGCGCAAGGATCTTGAACGGATCGCCATGCCGGCGGAGATCGTGATGCGGCACCGGCTGCCGCATTTTCAGCATCTTTTCTCCGGCGGTGGCTACGCCGCGGGCTATTACTCCTACATGTGGTCGGAGGTACTCGATGCCGACGCCTTTGCGGCTTTCGAGGAGACGGGAGACGCCTTCGATCCGGCGACAGCCAAAAAGCTGCGCGATTACGTCTACAGTGCCGGAAACCTCCGCGAGCCTGTGGAAGCATATGAGGCGTTTCGCGGCCGGCTGCCCACTGTGGACGCATTACTGAGAAAGCGCGGTTTGGCCGACGCTGAGCCGGCATGACTCTGCACTCCGCCGGGCATCGCCGGGGCGTCGTCGCGGCTCCGCATGCGGCCGCGGTGGAGGATGGCCGCGCGATTCTCGCCGAAGGTGGCAATGCGATCGAAGCGATGCTGGCCATGGCTGCCAGCATCGCGGCGGTCTATCCGCACATGAACCATGTTGGTGGCGACGGTTTTTGGCTGATCCGCGAGCCATCGGGGCGAGTTCGTTCGCTGATGGGGGCGGGCCGAGCCGGCGTCAAGGCAACGCCGCGCTTCTATCGCGATGCCGGTCATGACGAAATCCCGGCGCGCGGGCCGCTCGCCGCACTCACGGTCCCCGGCGCAGTCGCGGCCTGGATGCTTGCTAGCGATGCGGCGAAAGCGCAAAGCAGCAAAGGAATTGGCGGTAAACTGCCGCTTGATGTTCTGCTGGCGCCTGCGATCAGACATGCGCGCGAGGGATATGCGGTCACGCGCAGCCAGGCGCGGCTGACGGCCGAGAAATTGCCGGAAATGGACAAGGCGGTCGGTTTCAAGAAGACATTTCTACTTGACAACAGGATACCGGACGTCGGCGCGGCACTTAAACAAACCGCTTTTGCGGAAACGCTTGAACATCTCGCCCATACCGGCCTGGATGACTTTTATCGCGGTGATGTGGGACGAGAGATTTCCGCCGATCTTGAACGCATCGGCAGTCCGGTAACACGTGCCGATCTGGAAAACTTTCGGGCAACCGTCGAGGAACCGCTCAGCGTCGTGACGCAAGTGGGCACACTTTACAACTCGCCGCCGCCAACACAGGGGTTGGCTTCGCTTATTATCCTCGCTCTGTTCGAGCGTTTGCGTGTAGCGCAGGCGGAAAGCTTCGAACACGTCCACGCCATCGTGGAAGCGACCAAGCGTGCCTTTCGCGTGCGCGACCTTGTCGTCACCGATCCTGACAGGATCGCCGTTGATCTCAAACAGTATCTGTCGCCGGCTTTCCTCGACGCGGAATCCGCAAAGATCGACGCGCGCAAGGCCGCGCGCTGGCCGGCCCCCTCTGGCGAAGGCGACACTATTTGGATGGGTGCGACTGATGCGAGCGGGCTCGTCGTCTCATACATCCAATCGCTTTACTGGGAGTTCGGGTCCGGCTGTGTTTTGCCGGCAACGGGAATCGTGATGCAGAATCGCGGGGCAAGTTTTTCGCTCGATCCGAAAGCGCTCAATGCCCTCGAGCCCGGCCGGCGACCGTTTCATACCCTCAATCCGGCCCTCGCGGTGCTCAAGGATCGCCGCATCGTGGCCTATGGCACTATGGGAGGCGACGGCCAGCCGCAAACCCAGGCGGCAGTGTTCACGCGCAATGTCATCTTCAACCAGCCGCTCGATAAGGCGATCGATGCTCCGCGTTGGCTGCTTGGACGCACCTGGGGATCGACCCACACAAATCTGCGGGTGGAATCCCGGTTCGATGACAACCTGATCGATCGCTTGCTATCGGCCGGGCACGACGTTGCTGTGCTCGGTGAAGCCTATTCGGACACTATGGGCCATGCCGGCGCTGTTGTGTTGCGCGCCGATGGCAGTTTGGAAGGCGCACACGATCCGCGCGCCGACGGTGGCGCCGGCGGCATCTAATTTGCGGCATTTACGCTGAAATTATGTGCAACATAGTCACAGGTCACTTTTGCGCCGCAGTCCGTGTTATGTTTCGTGCGCATGCCGCTTCGTATTCTCCTGGCCCTATTTGTGGCCTTCGTCGTTGCCGCTCCCGCGCGGGCGCATCCGCATGTTTGGGTGACAATGCATACCGAGCTCGTCTATGCGCCCGACGGCAAGATCACAGGCATTCGTCACGCTTGGTCGTTCGACGATATGTTCTCCACCTTCGCGACGCAGGGGCTGGAAAGCAAAGAGAAAGGCAAGTTCACCCGCGCGGAACTGGCGCCGCTCGCCAAGGTCAATGTCGAATCGCTCAAGGAATTCGATTACTTCACCTACGCCACGGCCGATGGAAAAAAAGCCGAACTCGCGGAACCCGCCCCCGACTACTGGCTGGACTATGCGGATCAGGTCCTCACGCTGAATTTCACCCTCCCGCTTAAAACGCCGGTAAAGGCGAAGGAGCTCAAGGTTGAAATATATGATCCGACAATTTTCGTGGACTTTTCGTTCGACAAAGAGAAGCCGGCTCAGTTGGTTGGCGCACCGAAATGCAAGCTCGATGTAGTGCTACCACGCGAAATGACTTTCGCCGAAGGAAAAAAACTAAGTGAGATTCCCGCCGACCAGCCGAACACAGCAATGGCGTGGGGCGCGCAGTTTGCGAACAAGCTCCTGGTGCATTGTCCGTGAGATGACTGCAACGTGTGGGTCCGCGGGGCGGCGTGCGCGCACAAGGTTTCCTGCCATGATGTTGTCCGGTCGGCGCTCGATGTTGGCGCAATGTGTGCTGTTGGTTGTCGGATTTATTTTTCTGATCGCCATGATCGACGTCGTGCTTGCGCAACCTTTCGGCATGGCACGCGGCGCAGCGTCGCCTGAAGTTGGCGGCTTCGCCGGGTGGATTTTGCAAAAGCAGGCCGAGTTTTACCGGATGCTGTCGGGCTTGATCCGCGCGGCTAAAGCCGACGGCAGCGCCGCCTATACGCTGCTCGGCATCTCGTTCCTCTACGGCATCTTCCACGCCGCCGGTCCTGGCCACGGCAAGGCGGTGATCTCGTCTTATCTCGTCGCCAATGACGAGACCTGGCGGCGCGGCATCATGCTGTCGTTCGCCTCGGCGATTCTTCAGGCGTTCACCGCCATAGCGATTGTTGGCATTGCTGCCGCAATGCTCGGCGCAACCGCCAAGGCGATGGGTGACACCGTGCGCGTCATCGAAATCGTCAGCTATGCGCTGATCGTCGCTATCGGTCTGCGATTACTATGGGTGAAGGGCCGGGCCTTCCTGCGATTGCTGCGCGGTGAAAAGCATGCGCATGACAATAATCATGTTCAACATCACGGGCACAACCACGGTCATGATCATGACCACCATCACCATGGGCACGCCCAGGGCCATGATCACCATCACCATCGCCATGGCCATAGTCACGACCATGATCACGACCACGAAGACGACGCCCACGCTTGGGGCCATGCGCACGCACCTGAGCCGCAGGAGTTGACGGGGCGGCATTGGTTCCGGCGGGCGTTCACCGCAATTGTCGCTGTCGGTTTGCGGCCATGTTCGGGCGCGATCATCGTGCTTGTGTTCGCGCTGGCACAGGGGCTGTTCTGGATCGGCGTGGCGTCGACTTTCGTCATGGGAATCGGCACCGCGATCACTGTGGCCGCTATCGCCACGCTCGCCGTTGGCGCGCGCGGGCTCGCCGGCCGGCTGGCGAAGGCAAAGCCGGGTGCTGGCATGATCGTCTTGCGCGGCCTGGAAACCGCGGCTGCACTGGTGATCGTACTATTCGGCCTCGCCCTGCTCACCGGTTATGTGGTGAGTGAGCGCTTGATGGTCGTCTGAATGCGACAGGATAATTAGGAAAAGTCTTCTTCTCTCAACTCAATCGGCTGGCCGTGCGGTGTGCGATCGCACGCCCGATCCCAGGCAGCGCGGTAGCTGTCCAGTGTGTCTTGCGTTGTCACGCCCTTTTCGGCCACCAGCTTCTCGAGCGTGTTCAGCCAGTGCGAATAATAGGTCTCGCCGGTGTCGGGATCGCCGGCCGCCTGTGCGCGTTTGATTTCAGCCGCAAGCGCCGCCGCCCATTCCGGCCAGCTGAAGACGCCGCGCTCATGCAGCGCCAGCGTCATCGCGAAGGCTTGCGCTTCCCACGGCTCGCGAAACACCGGACCATCCGCGTCGCGCGGAACGCCCGGAACGGCGACCGCGGCACGCATTGCCGCCTGCGGATCCATACCCATGTCAGACCGGTTCCAGATAGGGCTCCCAGGCATCGATCGAGACCTTCACGGTCGCATCACCATCCGTCCCCCAAAGCTCGCGCCCGTCGAAACGCACGGTATAGAGCCACTGCGGGTCTTCTCCGGCGCCGGTCGCATTGCTGTCGGGAAACACGTGAAAACCGATCACGCGTTCGATGGTGCCAGTGTGGCCTCGCACGTAGCGCGGCAGCCGCGTGTGAGTGAGGGGATTTATGTTTTTTGCGCGCACCTTGTCGCCCGTTTTGAAGAACGGCGACGTGTTTGTGTCGCGTTCGGTCGGACCGCCCCGATGCAGTGTTTTCGTTACGTCGCCTGGCGAAAGAATACGTTTGACTGGCTTCGGGGCGCGCAGCGAATGCCCGGCGTTGATTTCGTCTTCGGAGATCAGCCCGCGCTCCTTGATCATGTGCTCAAGTGCCGCGAACCAGATTTGATAGTAGCTCATCGACAGGTATTCGGCCGGCGGCCGGTTTTCACGCGCGAAACGCCCCATGTCGATATTCCAGCCGCCGGGCATGCCCATTGCGAGTGTCAACGCGAATGTGCGCTTTTCCCATTCGGCATGGAACACCGGCTCGTTCGGCTCGGGCTTGACCCGGCCATGGCCGTGCGTGCCGCCGAGGTCTTGCCCGCCGTTCATTTTGCGATGTCCCCTGGCAGCTTCGGCAGGCCCGTGCCGATCATGGAATCGCGCGTGACGAGATCTGCGAGCTTTTCTTCGCTCCAGCCCTCGGTCCCCTCTGGCCGCATCGGCAGCACGAGGTAGCGAATCTCCGCGGTTGAATCCCAGATGCGGATCTCAGTCTCTTTTGGCAGCGTCACGCCGAAATCGGCGAGGACGCCGCGTGGATCGGCGACCGCGCGTGATCGATAGGGGGCCGACTTGTACCAGACGGGCGGCAAGCCGAGGACCGGCCACGGATAACAGGAGCACAAGGTGCAGACGACCATGTTGTGCAATTTCGGGGTATTCTCCAGCGCGACGATGTGCTCGCCCTGGCGGCCGGCATAGCCGATCTCGGCGATGGCGGGCGTGGCATCTTTCAAGAGCCGCGTGCGAAAGGCGGGATCGGCCCAAGCCTTGGCGACGACGCGCGCTCCGTTGCGCGGGCCCACTTTCTTCTCATAGGTCTCGATCAGCAGGTCGAGTGCAGCCGGGTCGACATATCCCTTCTCCGTGAGCACGGTTTCGAGTGCGCGCACGCGCAGCTGTGTTTCCGAAAGCTCGGAATGGTCGTGATCGTGGTGGTCGTGGTCATGCCCGGACATAAGCCCAATATAAGCAAAAGGCCGGTCTTTGTGTCATCATCAGCTTCATGCGTTTTAAGCATATGAACGTGCTTGCCAACCGGATCGATCGTCTGAATACAGCGATCGGCCGTGGCGTGGCGTGGCTGGTCCTCGCGGTTGTGCTGCTGCAATTCGCGCTGGTGATCGCGCGCTATCTGTTCGGGCTTGGCTCGGTCCGGCTTACCGAGAGCGTTATCTATGCGCATGCCACGGTGTTTTTGCTCGCGGCGGCCTGGACGCTAAGTGCCGGAGGCCACGTGCGGGTCGACATCTTCTATGCGGAGGCGTCAGCGCGCACCAAAGCGGCGATCGAGCTTGTTGGCGCGCTGCTGCTGTTGCTGCCGTTCATGCTCGTGCTGATCTGGTTGTCGGTACCCTATGCCGCGCGCTCGTGGGCGGTTCTTGAACATTCCCAGGAAGCGAGCGGCCTGCCAATCGTATTCGCGCTCAAGACGCTTATCCCGCTTTTCGCGTTGCTAATGGCGCTCCAAGGCGTCGCTCAGGCGATCCGCGCCGCAGCGGCGCTGTCGAGGACGCGCTGATGGTTATTGCCGAGATGCTTGCGATCCTTCTGGTCGTCGCGGTCGTGGCCGCTTTGATGGTCGGCTATCCCGTCGCGCTGACCCTTGCCGGCGTGTCGCTGATATTCGCGGTCGTTGGCAATGCGCTGGGTATCATGAGCTTCACCATTCTCGGCGCCCTGCCGCAACGCATCTTCGGTGTCATGACGAACGAAGTCCTGCTCGCAATTCCGTTGTTCATCTTCATGGGCGTGATGCTGGAACGCTCTCGCATTGCTGAAGACTTGCTCGAGACCATGGGCCGGCTGTTCGGCAGGCTGCGGGGAGGGCTCGGTATCTCGGCGGTAATCGTCGGAACGCTGCTTGCGGCAGCCAAGGGCGTGGTCGGCGCCACGACTGTGACCATGGGCCTGATCATGTTGCCGGTGATGCTGCGCTTCGGTTACGACCCGCGGCTCGCGGCCGGAACGGTCGCTGCCACTGCGACGCTGGCACAGATATTTCCGCCGGCGACCGTGCTGGTTCTGCTCGGCGATCAGCTCGGCAACTCCTACCAGGCCGCGCAGCTCTCCAAAGGGATATTCGCGCCACGTTCGCTCACGGTCAGCGACCTGTTCGCGGGTGCGCTCGTGCCGGCCTTCGCACTGGTTGTGCTCTATCTGCTTTTTCTCATGGCGGTCGCGCTCATCTGGCCACAGGCATCGCCCGCTCTGCCACCCGACAAGAAGACGCCGCGCGGGCCCGCCTTGATTCGCCGTCTCGCGGAGGTGCTGGTTGCGCCGCTGCTTCTGATCGCGGCAGTGCTCGGTTCGATCCTTGGCGGTATCGCGACGCCGACCGAAGCCGCATCGATCGGCGCGGTCGGGGCCATCGCGCTGGCCGCGCGCAAGGCGCCGCTTGCTGCGTTGATGAAGCCGGTCTGCGAAAAGACCGCGCAAATCGTCAGCATGATTTTTCTGATTCTGATTGGCGCGACCATGTTTAGCCTGGTGTTCCGCGCGCTTGGCGGTGACGACATGGTGCATCGCGCGCTGTCGGACCTGCCGGGCGGAGCGGCCGGCGCCGTAGTCGCAGTCATGTTGGCGATGTTCCTGCTCGGCTTCGTGATGGATGCGTTCGAAATCATCTTCGTGGTTGTGCCGATTGTCGCACCCACGCTTCTGACCATGCCGGGGGTCGATCCGGTCTGGCTTGGAATCATGATGGCTGTGAACTTACAGACGTCCTACATGCATCCGCCGCTCGGGCCGACGTTGTTTTTTTTGCGCGGCGTTGCGCCGCCGCAGATCACCACGCGGCATATCTATGTCGGCATTATTCCGTTTGTGCTGATCCAGCTTGTTGCCCTTGTCGTGCTGTGGTTTGCACCGAGTCTGGCAACCGCGCTGCCGCATGCGCTCTACGGTCGTTGATTCAGGGCCATAGTCGCTCGATCACGATCCAGAGCCACACAGTACCCGCCGCCAGCAGCGACAAGCCGACCGCCGCCGACCCCATGTCCTTGACGTGTTTGATGGTCGGGTCGTTGTCGCGGGTGACGCGATCGCTCAGCTTCTCGATCGCGGTGTTGAGCAGTTCGACAATGAGAACAAAGACGATGACGCCAATCAGCGCAAATCGCTCGCCCATATCGGCAGTAAGGAGTAAGGCGAGAGGAACCCCGACAGCGAGAAGCGCAAGCTCCTGACGAAATGCGGATTCCGATCGCGTCACCGCAACCAAGCCGTTCCAGCTATTGATGGCGGCCTGCCAAAGCCTTTCCACGCAACCCACCCCGAGTCGTTGTCCCGGCGCAAAATAGGCGGCCCGAGATTCATAGTCTATTCATGTGCTTGGTCGGCGTGTGTATAAGGTTACTGCATGAAGGCCGCTGAGATGTTCAGTCTGAAGGGCCGCGTGGCGCTGGTGACCGGCGCGTCGAGCGGCCTTGGTACGCAATTCGCCAAGGCGCTTGCCGAAAGCGGCGCGTCGGTTGCGCTGGTGGCGCGGCGGGCCGACCGCCTTAAAACGCTGAAAGACGAGATTGAAACCAAGGGCGGGAAGGCGATTGCCATCGAGGCGGACGTGATCGACCGTGCGGCTATGACACGCGCCTTCGACGCCGCGGAAAAAGCCTTCGGCACCGTCACGATCCTCGTCAACAACGCCGGCATCGCGCATGGTGGCCGTGCCGTCGAGATGCCGCCGGAGGAATGGCGCAAGGTGCTCTCGACCAATCTCGACGCGGTTTTTTTCTGGGCGCAGGAAGCGGCGCGCCGGATATTGGCGGCCAAGAAGCAGGGCGCCATTGTTAATATTGCATCGGTGCTGGGATTGGCGGTCGCAAAAGGCGCCGTTGCGTACGCGGCTGCCAAAGCCGGCGTCGTCCAGGTCACCAAAGCGCTCGCTGTTGAACTCGCGTTCAAGGGCGTGCGCGTGAATGCCATTGCGCCCGGTTGGTTCGTCACCGAGATGAATAATGACTACCTGATGGGCGAAGCAGGCGATGCCATCAAGCGAGAGATCCCGATGGGACGATTCGGAAATCCTGGCGATCTCGACGGCGCGCTGCTGCTGCTGGTCTCGGACGCCGGCAGTTATATTACGGGCGCGACCATTGTCGTGGATGGCGGACAGGTGATTCAGATCAAGGGCTAGGAAAACGACGCATGGACTTTACGCTCACGCCCGATATTGAAGATCTGCGCCTGCGCGTGCGTGCCTTCGTGGAAGAGCACGTATTGCCGCTGGAGGCTGATCCGCAAAATTTCTCCGAGCACGAGAATATTCCGGAGGCGCGGCTCGCCAAAGTGCGCGAGAAGGCAAAGAAGGCCGGCCTGTGGGCGCCACAGTCGCCAAAGGAATTCGGCGGGATGGACCTCCCGATCGTCGCCTGGGCGGCGATTTATGAAGAGGCGGCACGCTCGATCTTCGGACCACTCGTTTTTAATTGTATGGCTCCCGACGACGGCAATATGAACCTGCTCAAGCTTGTCGGGACCCGTGAGCAAAAAGAAAAATGGCTGAAGCCCATCGTCGAGGGCAAGGTGCGCTCGACGTTCACCATGACCGAGCCTGCGCCGGGCGGCGGTTCGGACCCCGCGATGATTCGAACTTGCGCCGAGAAAAAGGGCGACAGTTACATCATCAAAGGGCATAAGTGGTTCGCTACGGGCGCCGAAGGTGCGGCTCATTTTATCCTGATTGCCCGCACCAGCGACGATAAACGGCGTGGTCTTACCGCGTTCCTTTTTCACAAGGATCAACCGGGCTGGCGCATTCTGCGCCGTATCCCGATCATGGGGCCGCATGAGCATGGCGGGCATTGCGAACTCGAGTTCGACGGTCTCGAAGTCCCGGCGGAAAACGTGCTGCTGGGCGAGGGTGATGGACTCAAGATCACGCAAATCAGGCTCGGTCCTGCCCGATTGACGCACTGCATGCGCTGGCTCGGCCAGTCAAAACGCTGCATGGAGATCGCGCAGGCTTACGTCGCAGAACGCCAAGGCTTCGGGATCAAGCTCGGCGATCGCGAAAGCGTGCAGATCAAGCTCGGCGAAGTAGCGCAGCAAATCCAAATTGGCCGGCTGCTCACCATGCACGCTGCCTGGATGCTCGATCAGGGTGGGCGCGCGCGCAAGGAAGTATCGATGGCCAAAGTGCAGGTTGCCGACACGTTGCACAAGGCGGCCGATGTGGCGATCCAGTTGCAGGGCGCGCGGGGTTTCTCGCAGGATTCGATTGCGCAATGGATCTATCGATCGGCTCGCTCGGCGCGCCTGGTGGACGGTGCATCCGAAGTCCACATGATGGTGCTGGCGCGCTTCATGAAGGAAGAAGGGCGAGATTTCTGGAAATGGGGACCTGGCGAGGGGCGGCGAAACGACCGGTAAAGTCGCTACATCACTGCTCCGATTTGCCACGGGACGAATTCAAGTTCGCCGTAGCCGAGGTCTTCAGATTTTGTGTGCGTGCCCGATGCAACCCGCAATACCTTGTCAAAAATTTCCTGTCCCTTTTCCTCAATGGATATTCCGTCGAGGACATCACCGCAGTTGATATCCATGTCGTCGGTCATGCGCCGGTACATCTCGCTATTGGTGGCGAGTTTGATCGAAGGTGTTGGCTTGCAACCAAAGGCGGAACCCCTGCCGGTGGTAAAGCACATAACGTTGCAGCCACCGGCGACTTGACCGGTCGCACCCACAGGGTCGTATCCCGGCGTATCCATGAACACGAACCCTTTTTCCTTCACCGGCTCGGCATATTCGTAAACCGCGCGCAACGTGGTGCTGCCGCCCTTGGCTGCGGCGCCCAATGACTTTTCCAGGATGGTTGTCAGGCCGCCGGCCTTATTGCCGGGCGCCGGATTGTTGTTCATTTCGCCGCCATTACGTTTTGTGTAGTCCTCCCACCAGCGAATCCGCTCGACCAGTTTTTCGCCGACGACGCGATTGATTGCGCGCCGCGTCAGCAGATGCTCGGCACCGTAGATTTCCGGTGTTTCCGCCAGTACTGCTGTTCCGCCATTTTTGACCAACAGGTCGACGGCAGCACCCAATGCGGGGTTTGCAGTGATACCGGAGTAACCGTCGGACCCACCGCACTGGAGCGCCAGCACGATCTCGGAAGCGGGCCGCGTTTCTCGTTTGGTGCGCGCAGCGACAGGCAACATGGCTTTGATACGTTCAATTCCCTGGTCGACAGTTTTCCTGGTTCCACCCGTCGCCTGAATAGTCATGGTCTGGAAGTGATCACCTTCGACCATTCCGTATTCGTCCTTCATCCGATCGATCTGAAATACTTCGCAACCCAGGCCGACCATCAAGGCGGCACCGAGATTGGGATGGGTCGCGTAACCCCATTGTGTCCGTCGTAGCAATTCCCAACCCTCGCCGTAGGCCGCCATGCCGCATCCACTGCCATGAACAAATGCCACCGCACCGTCGATTTGCGGATAGTCGTCGAGAATTCCAGATCGATTGACTCCTTCGGCGATGAATTTTGCGACCGAAGCCGAACAATTCACCGAGGTCAGAATGCCGATATAATTTCGTGTTCCGGTTTTCCCGTTGGGCCGGAGATAACCCTCGAATGTCGCACGCAGCTCCGGCGCCAGGATCTCGTCATTCTTTGCTCCCTCAGCAAATTTATAGTCTCGCGCAAAGTCGCGCAGCGCCACGTTTTGCTCATGCACCCAATCGCCAGGCGCGATCGCTTTTGATGCGAATCCAATCGTTTGGCCGTATTTCCGTACAGGCTCGCCTTCGCGGATGGTCATCACCGCCATCTTGTGCCCGCGCAGTACACGCTCGCGCGCGGTGACGCCCGCGACGGCGGTGCCCGCTGCAATCTGATCGACAGCGACAACAACGTTATCTTCGGGCGATAACCGGATGGTCCTTGGTGTGTTCATGTGAGCGGTAACCAAGCCTGTTGCGTGAAGGTGCCTGCATAGTAACATCCCGACGAACAGGCGGTGCTCTAAATAATCGCCCACAGGGGAGGCAAGTATGCCGAATTGGCCGCGCCGGTTGGTGCATGGTTTTGCGTTTGTTGCCGCAGTATTCCTCGTAACCGGTCCTGCCGGCGCCCAGACCAAGCTCAAGTGGGCGCATGTCTATGAAGTCGCCGAGCCCTATCATGTGCAGGCGCTATGGGCAGCCGAGGAAATCAAAAAACGTACGGACGGCCGCTATGAGATCGGCGTGTTCCCGGCCTCGCAACTTGGCAACGAGAACCAGATCAATGAAGGACTGGGGCTTGGCACCGTCGATATCATCTACACGGGTGCATCGTTTGCCGGCTCGATCTACAAGCCGCTCTCGATTACCGGCGCGCCGTTCATTTTGCGCGACTTCGACCACTGGAAAGCCTACCGCGACAGCCAGTTGTTCCGCGACTTAGCCAAAGGCTACGAGGACAAGACCAATCACAAGGTCGTTGCGATTCTTTACTACGGCCAGCGGCACGTCACGGCCAATAAAGAGATCAAGAAGCCCGAAGATATGAAGGGAATGAAACTGCGCGTTCCGCCGGCGCCGCTGTTCCTGATGTTCACAAAATCGGTCGGCGCGAATGCGACGCCGATTGCCTTCGCCGAAGTTTACCTGGCGCTCCAGCAGGGGACGGTCGACGGCCAGGAAAATCCGCTCCCGACCATCATGGCGAAGAAGTTTTACGAAGTTCAATCGCACATCATGCTGACCGGCCACATTACCGAATCCCTGGTTACGATTGTCGGCGGCCACGTCTGGTCGAAACTTTCCGATGCCGACAAGAAGGTGTTCGAAGAAGTGCTGAAGGAAGCGAGCGCACGGTCGACCGACCAGATCCGCGCGTCCGAGCTCAAGCTCGCGGATGAATTCCGCAAGCTCGGCAAGACCGTGGTGGAAGTCGACCGCGAAGCGTTCCGCAAGGCGGCGTTGCCGTTGCATAACGACCCCAGCGCGGGAGCCGGCTGGTCGCAGGCGCAATACGACGCACTCCAGGCGTTGAAATAACAGGACAGTTGCAAATCGCGCTATGCCGCGCCCGAGCGCGGTGTAGCGGGTGCGATCTGCGCCGCGGGGGATCATGAGTAAAAAGAAAACGCTCAAGGGCGAGAAGCGTCTCATTGAGGCGGAAGACGCCGAAATTGTCATCGAACACTATCCGGAGGATTGGCTCGCCTTCGTGATTTTTTGGTCGCTTGCCTTCATCGTCTTCCTCCAGTTTTTTACGCGCTACGTGCTCAATGACAGCCTGGCTTGGACCGAGGAGATTGCACGTTATGGTTTGATGTGGGTCGTGTTCATCGGCGGTGCGATGGTCACCAGACGCAACACGCATATCGCCGTCGAATTGCTCTCGAACGTTATGAAGCCCGGACCGCTGCGCTCGATCCTGCTGGCTTTTGTCGATTTCATAAAGCTTGCCTTTCTCGGCCTGCTTGCATTCGTGTCATGGACGATCACCGTGCGCATGCACCAGCAGCGCATGACGGTTTTCGACCTGCCAATGAGCTACGTGTATGCCGGCGTCGCCTTCGGATGTTTCCTGATGCTCTTCCGCCAGGCGTGCAATGTCTGGCGCAACGCCCGGATGGGCTGGAACCGGCCGGGCGATGTAACGCACCAGATCTCGGCTGACTGAGGCGGGACAATCCGATGATCGTGATGGCGTTCCTGTTCATAGCGGTCCTGCTCGTGGGCGTACCGGTGTTCATCGCGCTTGCGGGATCGTCTTTTATTTACACGCACTTCATCGCCGGTCTGCCGGATTTCGTCATCTTGCATCGGATGGCGGGAGGCATTGATTCATTTCCGCTGCTGGCCGTGCCGTTCTTTATCCTTGCAGGCAATCTGATGAATTCAGCCGGCATCACCAACCGCATCTATGATTTTGCCGTCGCGCTCGCGGGCTGGACCCGCGGTGGACTGGCGCACGTCAATATCATCGGTTCGGTGATTTTCGCCGGCATGTCCGGCACCGCGATTGCCGATGCGGCGGGTCTGGGCACGATCGAGATCAAGGCGATGCAGGACCACGGCTATGACACCGAGTTCTCGGTCGGCGTTACGGCAGCGTCGTCGACGCTCGGCCCGATCATCCCGCCATCCTTGCCATTCGTGATCTACGGAATGATGGGAAATGTCTCGATTGGCGCACTGTTTCTCGGCGGGGTCATTCCAGGCTTCGTCATGACGGCCTTCATGATGGGCTATGTCTATTATTGCGCGCGGCGCTACGGCATGGGCCGCGACCAGGAATTCCGCTGGCGCACTCTCGGCGCAACATTCGTCGCGGCGTTACCGGCCTTGCTGACGCCGGCGATTATCGTCGGCGGCATGACGTTCGGGTGGTTCACGCCGACCGAGGCGGCGATCGCGGCATGTGCTTGGGCGATCGTGCTCGGAATTCTTCTTTATCGCACGCTCACGCTGAAGCAATTTTACAAGGTCTCGATGGACACAATCGAGACCACGGCCGGGGTGTTGCTGATTGTTGCCGCTGCCTCGCTGTTCGGCTGGGTGCTGACCACGACCCGCGTCACCGAATACACCACCGAAGCGCTGCTCGCCCTCACCAACAATCGCTATATTATCCTGTTGCTGACAAATGTTTTGCTGCTGGTCGTCGGCTGCTTCCTGGAGCCAATAGCCTCGATCAGCATCTTGGTGCCGGTTCTGATGCCGGTCATTTTGAAGGTCGGCATCGACCCGGTGCACTTCGGGGTCATGATGACGCTCAACCTGATGATCGGGCTACTGCATCCGCCGTTGGGAATGGTTCTTTTTGTCCTGTCGAGAATTGCAAAATTGTCGATTGAACGGACAACGGTCGCGATTCTACCCTGGCTCATACCTCTTCTGATGTCGCTGATTGCAATCACGATGATCCCGGAGCTGACCCTCTGGCTGCCGCGGGTCGTGGGAATGATCAGATGATGGCGGCGTGCGTACGCTAGCGGTTTGCCTTGCGCAGGGCGGCGACTTCATCGCGCGCGGATTTCATCAGATATTGTACGTCGGATCCTGCAATTACGAAGCGCGCGCCGAGCTTCACCAGCTCGGCCACGTGATCGATATCCCCGCGGATGCCGCCGACGCCGAGATGCTTGCCATGAGCCTTGCAGGCCTTCGCCGTTGTTTCGTAGGCGGCTCGCAATTTCGGGCTTTTCAAATCGCCGGGAATACCCATCGCTGTGCAGAGATCGTTGGATCCGATCAGCAGCATGTCGATGCCTGAGACTGCGGCAATTGCATCCGCATTCGCCACGCCTTCCGGCGATTCCAGCATGGCAATGAGCAGCGTTACGGCATTGCCTTGCTTGTTGACTTCGCCGAGCGGCGTTGCGCGGTAGCCTTGCAGCGCCCCCGCGCCCGCGACCGAGCGCCCGCCCAGCGGCGGAAAACGGCAGGCGCGAACGAAGGATTCGGCTTCAGCGGGCGTGCTGACATTGGGGCAGATGATGCCGAGCGCGCCTGCGTCGAGCAGGCGCGTCGCGTCCTCGAAATGGTGACCGGCGATCCGTACGAGCGGTGTCACGCCGGCCGGCAGGGCCGCGATGCATATCTGCGCCGCGTCGTCGAGCGAGATCGTGCAGTGCTCCATGTCGACGAAAAAAGCATCGAAGCCGCACGAGTCCGCGATCATGGCAATCTCGGCGGTGCGTGCCAGCCGTGTCGCCATGCACAACACAACCTCGCCGCGCGCAAGCCGCTCTTGCGTGCGATTGCTGAAAGTCACGCTGCTGGCGCTCAGTTACGATAACTTGGGTCGATTTTGTCGAGCACGCGCAAGTAAGCCGCCCAGTCATGACTGCCGCGGCCGGCGTCGTGATGCTCATACTGCTCCGCAGTCTTCGCGCAAACCGCCGGCGGCACCTCGATCAGTTCATTGCCGGTTGCTTCCAGCTTGAGCTGGATATCGGCCGCGTCAATCAGATGTTTCATCAGCACGAAAGCCTCGCGCGCACTTTTACCCACGGTGAGCAGGCCGTGGTTGTGCATGATCATTGCGCGGTTCTGGCCGAGGTCACGATTCAGACGTTCGCGCTCGTCAAAATCCTCGGTAATGCCCTCATAGGCGTGGTAGCCGATGCGCTGATAGAAGCGGATAGCCTGTTGCGACACCATGCGCAGTCCGCCCTTCAGGCCGGCGATGGCCATGCCGATGTTCGTGTGCACGTGCATCGCGCAGTTCACGTCCGGCCGTGCGCCCAAGACGCCGCCGTGCAGCGTGAACCCTGGCCTGTTCACGCCGGACTTCTCATCCAGATCTCCGTCCATCGAGACCTTGACCAGATTGGACGCGGTTACCTCGGTGTACAGCAGGTCATGCTTTTTCATCAGCAGATTGCGCGGCTCGCCTGGTACCCGCATGGAGGAGTGGTTGTAGATGACGTCATCCCACCCGTAATGCGCGGTCAGCCGATAGACGGCAGCGAGATCGACGCGCGCTTGCATTTCTGCCGGCGAAATTCCATCCCGTGAAACTTTCGGAACGCTGGCGAGCTTGTTCATTGGGTGGGACCTCCTCTAGGTGCGGCCACTCTATCACACCGGCCCTGCTTGGCCAGATCGCGGGGCGTCAGTATAGAGAATGGCGCAACGCACGAGAGAACATGAGCAAACCAATCCAGATCCGCATGGGTGGATACGGTCCCCCAACGACAGGTTTCAGCAAATCGTTGAAACTGATCGGCGACAAACTCGACGCACAGTTCGGCAAGGACGTCGCCATCGACTATGTTTTCAACATTATGGATCACGGCCATAAGGCCGAGGACATCCTCACGCTGGTGGAAAATGGCGAGATGACGCTCGGCTATCAATCGTCGAGCTATTTGACCGATCGCGTTCCGGAACTGGGATTCGTCGATCTGCCGTTTCTTTTTTCCAGCAATGCGCAGGCGCGAGCCGCGATGGACGGGGCGCTCGGGGAATTCCTGGCGCGTAAGACGGAAGAAAGAATCAACTATCGCATCCTTGGCTGGTTCGAGAACGGGTTCCGTCACATCTCCAATCGCCTGCGGCCGATCCATTTGCCCGCTGATATGACGGGTATGAAAATCCGTGTGCTGCCGAGCGAAATCCACAAGCGCACATTCGAGCTACTGGGCGCGGTGGCCATGCGCATGGATCTCACCGAAGCCATTGCCATGATCAAGGCTGGCACGCTCGACGCACAGGAGAATCCGCTCGCCAACACGGTGACCTACGGCGTGCACAAATTTCACAAGTTCCATACGCTCAGCTATCACTTTTACATTTCGCGGCCGATCTTCCTGCATCGCGGGTCGTTCGATGGCTGGCCTGAGGAAGTCAAGCGCGCAATGCGGGCCGCAGTAAATGAGGCTGTCGCCTATCAGCGCAAATTGGCGATAGAGGAGCACGACCAATCGTACAAGGTGATCGAAGCGGAAGGTTGCGAGATCAATGCGTTGACGCCCAGGGAACATGAGGCATTTGTCGCTGCCGTGCAGCCGCTGCTTGCGGACGCGCGTAAGACCTATGGCGATGCGATTTTCAAGATGGTCCCGAAGGCGTGATGAGAAGTGTCATTTTAATCTCACCGAAAGCTTAACGCACTCGCTGCAATTCGAAGATTTACGCCGCTGAAACGACTCCGCGGTAAAGAGCGGTCGTCAGTTCCGAGCGGTGGTCGTCCAGATGAATTTGCAGAACTATCCTGTCGCGCTCGCGCTCCGCGGCGTTAGCAAACGCTTTGATCGTCCGGCGGTCGATGCACTCGATCTCACCGTTTATGGCGGCGAATTTTACGCGCTGGTCGGACCTAACGGAGCGGGAAAGACGACGACTTTGCGCATGGTGGTGGGTCTGTTGCGGCCCGACACCGGTTCGATCTGCATCGAGGGCATTGACGCGCTTTCCAATCCCGTGGCGGCGAAGCAGGTTACGGCGTGGCTGTCAGACGAACCGATGATCTACGACAAGCTCACGCCCTACGAATATCTCGAATTCGTCGCCGGGTTGTGGCGCATCGAGCCAGCCGCGGCGGAAGCACGCGCGCGCGAATTGATCGGCTGGCTGGGCCTGGAACCGCACGCGCACGAGCGCTGCGAGGGCTTCTCCAAGGGCATGCGGCAGAAAGTGGCGCTTGCCGGAGCGCTGGTGCACGATCCGAAGCTCATCATTCTCGACGAGCCATTGACCGGGCTCGATGCCGGCACCGCGCGGCAGGTGAAAGATGTGCTACGCGAACGTGTGCGCGCGGGCGGAACGGTCATCATGACCACGCATATTCTCGAAGTCGCCGAACGCATGGCCGATCGTATCGGGGTGATCGCCGGCGGCCGGCTTATCGCCGAAGGCACTCTTGACGACTTGCGCCGGCAGACCGGCAAGACCGCCACCAGCCTCGAAGACACGTTCCTCACTTTGGTCGCCGAACAGGTCGTGGCCGCGTGAGTCAGCCGGCCTCCTTAACCTGGTTGGCCGGCCATGAAATCCGGCTTGGCTGGCGCGATTGGGCCTCGCTGATGACGGCGGGCGGGCGCACGCGCGGGCGCAACGCGACAATTGCGCTGGTCGTCTTCGCGGCCTTCATGCATGTGTTCGCCTATTGGACCGTCGCGAACTACGCCGACGCCAATCTTGCTTCCGACACCGCGGCGTTGGTGGGTATTACTGGCACGCTCGCGCTCTCGTGTTCGCTGCTGCTGTCGCAGGCCATGGAGTCAGTTACCCGCGCTTTCTATTCACGGTCGGACCTCGATCTCATCCTGACGTCGCCGGCCTCGGCTCGCAAAGTGTTTG
>Ga0335079_10000090_pt1 | contig 104291 bp, 92 predicted proteins | sample Lox_Sample_33_FD_206719 | JGI IMG/M metagenome (GOLD analysis project Ga0335079, IMG submission 206719) | Soil microbial communities from Loxahatchee National Wildlife Refuge, Florida, United States - Lox_Sample_3.3 | ecosystem: Environmental > Terrestrial > Soil > Wetlands | place: USA... | reverse complement strand
CTACTCCACAGCCTTCGATGTCGCCGCAATTTGTGATCCCCGTATCAAAAACGGAAGTCCATGTAGCACCGGCATTCAGGCTCTGCCAAATTCCGCGATCTACTGTGGCGCCGTCTGAAGCCTGAGAAATGTACCAGATATACATTTCGTTTCGTCCCGGGACGACCGTGAGGTCGCCACGATATATCGGACAGGCCGCCTTGTTCGTTGCGGATTGCGGCGGACAGGCCGAGGAGGCGAGCAGTCCTCCGCCAGGCTGATTGGCGAGGCGGGTCCAGACTAGGCCGTCCGGGGATGAATAAACGCCGTGGTATCGGACGGCGGCGAAGAATAGTCCCGCAACGGTGTTGTATACAACCGCCGTAGCCGAGGTCGGATCGATCGCACTTCCTGTGTCGGACAACGTGTTGTAGGTCCAGGTCTGGCCGGCATCGAGCGATGTGTAAAGACCGGGCTTGGCGGTCGAAGATGCGCCTTCCAGAGTTCCTTCTTCCGAAGTAGCCATGGCGGCAACAACCGTATTGGTGTGGCCGCTGGCGGTGCTGAAGGCGACGCGCGCGCCGCCCAGCCCCGCAAATGATAGGGACCCACCATTCGCAGTAGAGATCAAAGTCCAGGTGTTGCCTGCATCTGCGGATCGCAATATGCCAAGTCCGAAGTAAGAATCGGCTGAATTGTTGGCTTCACCGGTCGCGGCGAGGATCAGAGATTTGGTCACATCGTTGTTGCCCGGCTGAATGGCGAGAGCCCCGATCGAGAGAGTGGCTTGATTATCTGTGATGGGGCTCCATGTAACCGCTGTCGGCGAAGGATTGACGGCGTTCGTCGATTTCCACACTCCACTCTGCGCACCCCCGATATAAACCGTGTTTCCGGTCGGATCGGCTGGATCAACCGCAATGGAAGTAGCACGTCCGGCAACCCATCCGTAGTCTTGCGTGCCATCGCCGCTCGCATCAGACGTCAGCGGAACGGGTCCAAGGGGGACCCAGGAACCAGAAGAGAGCGAGACTTGTGGACCTGCCTGAGAGTTGACGTCTGCGCGGCTCTGAATGCGGAGACGCTGCCTGGATTCATATGCTCGGCGGCGCAATTCCGCAGAGCGCTGTCCGCGGGTGACGCGCCCGCGAGAAAACCATTCGCTGCTCCTCTTTGCATGCTCAGCGGTCTGGGCGGCTGCATCACGACGCTCACGTTCCTGCGCGAAGGATACGGCTACGAGCACTGCTACAAGAATGCACAGTAGAAAAAATAGGCGATCGGAAAGGATAGAGGTTTTCACCGGACAGTATCGGAAGGAGACGAGGCATAGGCAATGCAAAACCGATCAAAAATGATCCTGGCGGTCCATTTTGGGAATGAGAGTGGGGATTTATGACGGCAGACAGCAGATTCCCCGCCTGCTCGGAATGACAAAGCGTTCGTCGGAGAACCCCTCGCAACTCGCGTATGATTTCAGATGTCGTGCGAATCTTTACTTCTACCTGGCTTTTCGCGGAGGATGGAACGCATGAAAGTTCTGAGTCATCTGGTCGCCGCATTCCTGCTGTGCATGTGCATTGTGCCCGCTCCAGCGCAGAGCGGTTCACAGGCACTCGTGGTCGCAGCGGCGGCCGATCTCAGCTCAGCGCTGACTGAGATCGGCGCTAACTATGAGAAGACATCTGGCGTAAAAGTGAAGCTCTCCTTCGGAGCATCTGGCGCGATCACGCAGCAGATTCAGAACGGCGCGCCGTTCGATATTTTCTTCTCGGCGGATATCGACTATCCAAAGCAGCTGATTGCCTCAGGGAACGCGGATGCGGGAAGCTTGTATCAGTATGCGGTTGGCAAGCTGGTGCTGTGGGTCCCGGCAGATTCCGGATTGGACGTAGAACATCAAGGCATGGACATTCTGCTAAGTCCGGCAGTGAAGAAAATTTCTTTGGCGAATCCGCAACATGCGCCGTATGGACGAGCTGCCGTCGCTGCCCTGAAGCATGCCGGGATGTACGACCGCGTCGCGGACCGCCTTGTCATGGGAGAGAACGTTTCGCAGGCGGCGCAGTTCGCCGAATCGGGGAACGCACAAGCCGGCTTCGTCGCTCTGGCACATGCTTCGGCGCCATCGATGCAGGGCAAGGGCAAATACTGGTTGGTTCCGGCGGATTACTATCCGACGCTGACACAGGGAGCGGTGACCCTGTCGCACTCGGAACACAAGAAAACGGCTGAGAACTTTCTCGCATTTGTGAAGACGAAGGAGTGTGCGGACATCCTCCGCAAATACGGCTTCTCGCTACCCTAGAACCGTGCTGCCATTAGACGCGCGCGCCGCGCATGGCGATCGAAGTGGAAATCAGTTCCGCGGACAGTCCTGACTTAGCCAGATGCGCAGCAACCAGCTTTCTTGCCTTATCTGGCGAGGCGGCAGGATCGAGGAAGACAAGAACCGACGGTCCTGCGCCACTTAGAGCTGCGCCTAGAATCCCGCTCTTACCGCGCAATTCCTGTAGAGCAGGCAACAGCGGACATAGAGCAGCACGATAGGGCTGGTGGATGCGATCTTCAAGTGCCGATGAAAGAAGATTAGGACGCCCCATCGTGAAAGCCGCCAGCAGCAACATGGAATTCTGGATATTCACGACGGCGTCGGCGCGTGAATATTGCGACGGCAAAACGCGGCGAGCTTCCTCGGTCGAAAGGCTGCTCTCCGGAACGGCAAGCAGCAGAGGCCACTTTCCTCTCGGACGCACGCAGACGACCTGCGCTTCTGCTTCGCCCGACATCCGTGCGACGGTGAGCCCTCCCATCCAGCAGGCAGAAGCATTGTCAGGATGGTGCTCCCGGCGGGACGCTTCGCCGACGATCTGGGCATCGTTCCAGCGAAGGCGGCCAAAGTGGACAGCTAAGGCAATTCCGGCGAGACGGGCAGCCGCCGATGAGCCACAGCCTTTGCCGATGGGTATGTCGTTCGCAACCAGCATCGCAAGGGGCGTAATCGACCGGCCTGCGGCCGTCAGAACCTCGCTGTAGGTATTCAGGATGAGGTGATTCTCAACCTTGCCGCAGATGGCTTCGTCGCGGCCTGTGGCCTCGATCGAGAATTCTTTCGCCGGTTCCGCATCGATGCGAATCCGAAAATCCATTGCCAGCGCTGCGGCGTCGAACGCCGGACCTAAGTTAGCGGACGTCGCCGGCAACGACAACCGGAGCCGTTTTGGATGCTTTGTCTTGCTCGGCATAAATGAGTCAGGATTTCTCAGCTCGATCGAGTATGCTCATCACAGCATCGATAGTTGCGTCGAGAACGACAGGAGGATGGCGAAGGGAGTTCAGAGATGAGTCACGGACTTCGGAGAACATCTCGCCCCGATGAAACTCAATCGTGAAATCGGGATCTTTCAGTAGATTGCCGGTTAAGATCAGCACAACGGTCTCGTTCTTCTTGACGAAGCCCTGGCTCACGAGCCTCTTCAGCCCCGCCAGCGTCACTGCAGAAGCCGGTTCGCAACCAATCCCTTCCGCACCGATTTCCGCTTTGGCCTGCGCGATCTCAAGTTCGGACACCTGCTCGCACGCGCCGCCAGTCTCGTTCAGCACGGCAACGGCCTTTTTCCAGGAGGCGGGATTGCCGATGCGAATGGCGGTCGCGCGGGTCTCGGCGGGAACGCTGATCAGTTGTTTGCCGTTGGCCTCGCGCAACGTGCGGACCAGTGCATTGGCGCCTTCGGCCTGAATCACCGAAAGCTTAGGCACGCAAGAGATCAAACCGAGGTCGCGCATCTCCAGCAAAGCTTTGCCGATGGCGGAACAGTTCCCGAGATTTCCGCCGGGAACAATGATGTGATCGGGTGGTTGCCAATCCATCTGCTCCATGAGTTCGATGGCCAGCGTCTTCTGTCCCTCAAGCCGAAATGGATTGATCGAATTGAGTTGATACACGGGTGCGCGAAGGACGAGTTGCTGCAGGAGTTTCAGGCAGCCATCGAAGTCGGTGCGCAGCTGGCAGGTGACCGCGCCGTAATCGAGAGCCTGCGACAGCTTGCTCCAGGAGATTTTCCCTTCCGGCACGAGTACGAGGCTGCGCATGTTCCCCCGCGCACCGTAAGCCGCCATCGACGCCGAAGTATTCCCTGTGGAGGCACAGGCAACCCAGCGGAATCCCGCTTTGCGGGCGAAGGTTGCGGCGACGGTCATACCCGCATCTTTGAAAGAGCCGGTCGGATTCATGCCCTGATGCTTGGCGTACAGATTCGATACACCGGTGATGCTCGAGCAGCGCGGCAATTCGTACAGCGGAGTGTTCCCCTCCCGCAAGGTGATCGCATCCTGCTCGTACTCGAGGGCAGGCAGCAAGTCACGAAAGCGCCAGACGCCACTCAGATCAACCGCTTTGGAAGAGAGGCGGCGTTCGCGCCAGACCGATTTCAGGGCCGCAGGCTCCGACCGTTTTTTCTTCCAGTTCGGATAAACAATTTCAAGCAAATCACCGCATTGCGCGCAGCGAAAATCCTGACTGGCCGTATCGGTGAGATCGGCACAGCCGATGCAGCGAAAACGAAAATTGGATTGGTGCACCGCGGGCTCGGATGTGGAGATGGATGACATGAGCCCCGATCTACTTGCCTCTCCGCAGATAGTCGTCGGTCTTGTTGATCCAGTCGGCGCGTGGCGGAGTGAATACGTCGAGGTCCACCGTATCTTCCAGAGCCTCGGCTTTGTGTGGCATGTGTGACGGGATGCACAACACTTCGCCGGCATGCACAACGATTTCCTTGCCGTCGATCCAGAATTTCAACGCGCCTTCGACGATGTAGGTCAACTGCTCGTTGTGGTGGCTGTGCAGGGGGACGATGCATCCTTTCTTGAGAAGCACGCGCGCAAGCATGATTTCCTGGCCGACCACAAACTGGCGCTGCAACAGCGGATTCAGGTCCTCGAGCGGAATGGTAAGCCATGGGATGTACTGGAGAGCTGCTTTCGGAACCGCCTGTTTCTTGGGCGTGGCGCTGCGGGCTTTTTTTGCAGGACGGCGGACTACAGGCTTCGATTTCTTTTTGGATTTTGCCATGATTTTTTCTTCAGCTCGGTAATCTGATCCCTTAGGAAATTCCTTCCAGAATGCGTACGTCCCTCTTCACATCTCCCAGGACTTTCATCGCCTTTTTGTACTCGGGACTTTCATATGCGGCGACGGCGTCCGCCACTGTGTCGAACTCGACCACAACGGATCGTTCGTTGATACCGGCCTCGTAGACTTTCACGGGCATGCCCCGAGAGACAAAGCGTCCGCGATGAGACTGCACCACCGGCGTCGCAAGTTTGACGTAATCCTGCAACACCGAGGGATTCGAGATCGAGTGATAGAACGTAATCCAGTATCCCTTACCCATTCAAAAACCTCCGCCCAGGGTTAGTGCACCCTTCCGTTGTACAACTTGACCGCCGTGTCGTGCAGATAGGCGTGAGCCAACTCGAGCGCCCGAGTTTCAGTGACTTCGCCTTCGGAAATCATCTCTGCCAGCGCAGCGGCCAAAGCCATGCGAGACGACTGTACGCCCAACCAGTAACTCTCTTCTGAACCTAGAACCTGATTGTACGGGAAACAGTCGGTGCCGAAGGTGACCTTGTCGGGGAAAGTTTCCAGCCACATCTTCAGAGTTTCCTTGAAGGCCGATGGATACTGCGCCAGTTCACCAAAAGAAGAATCCAGATACACGTTCTTCATCGCAGCCAGCCAGATAGCCTCGCGCTCCAGCGGATATCCGCCGTGGATCATCACGAATGTCGTGGATGCGTAACGCGGATCGCGAAGCACCGTCTCCAGGTTCATGATGTTGCTCTTGGAAAGATTGAAATAGTCGCCGATTCCGATGGCGGTGTGGATGTGAATGGGCAGATGCAGGCGTCCGCCTTCCTGAACGAGATAGCGGAAGATGTAGTCCTGGAAGGTCCGGTATTCCCGCTCGGTTGGGATGCCTCCCCCAACATAGCGTCTGTAGAGATCTTCGGCCTCGTCGCGACGCGGATCACTGAATGTCGTCGAGCGGAAATAAGCCACTTCGAACTTCATGGCGATACCGCCGCGCTTCGAATTCTCCTCCATCGTCTGGCTGATGAATTTCAAATAGTCGTCGAATGTAGCAGGCAGTTTGCTGATGTTTTCCTGCTGCATCCAGCGATGCAGCATCTTTTCCTGTAACGGAATGTAGACGCCCTCGTCAGAATTGCGGCCTGTTTCGCGCTCGTTATTGAATGGCCACATGAACGCGTCTCCGAAAAAAACCCACGGAAAGCGCTGAGGATTCAGGTAGTCGGGCATCATGGCGCGATTCGCGACCGAGCTCTCGATGTTGATCTTGTCGAGAATGGAATCGAAGTACGCGGTGCCCTTGAGCTGGCTCTTCAGCGCGGTTTTCTTGTCGAGCAGCCACTTGGAGTGTTCGGGTGAAAGGTCGTTGTACGGATATCCGAAGAGCGCCTTGGCGGCGGCAGCGAGCTCGGGATTGTCGTCACGCGTGCGCAGGGCTTCACTTGCGTTTGGGGGCGCAGCCATCGCGTCGACGTCGGGATCATCCGCATATCCGGGATGAGCATGGTGGTCGAATGCCGGAATCTTTTCGATCTGCGGCAGAAGACGTTGATAAATCTGCTGCACATCGGGACCAGGGAACGGTTTAGCTTGCGCCGCGCACATGCTTGCGGCAGCTATCAGGAACACTACTCGCAGTGCAATTCGCATGGGTCTGCCCTCGACTACATCTGCAAAACTGATGAAATCAACGCACGGCCGCTGTGCCCTGCCAAGCCGCCGATACCTTCTGAATTCTCTCAATCGCATTCTGCAGGGTCTCGGTCGAAGAAGCGAAAGAGAAACGCACGAAATTGTGCCCTTCCTCGCCGAATGCCGCACCGGGGATCGCCGCCACACCTGCATCTTCCAGCATGATGCGGCACAACTCTTCCGCAGTGATGCCGGTACTGGTGATGTCCACCCAAGCGTAAAACGCCCCTTCCGGCGGCTGGCATCTGAAACCGGAGATGCTGTTAAGTCCTGCGGCAAACTGGTCGCGGCGGCGGGCGAATTCGGCGACCATGCGCGGAGTGTTATTCTCGCGGTCGCGAAGCGCATCGATCGCTGCGTACTGCGTGAACTCGGCAACACACGTGTAAGTGTTGACCACCATCATGTTGAGCGCCGGAACGACTTCCGGCGGAGCAACCGTATATCCGAGACGCCATCCGGTCATGGCGAAGCTTTTCGAGAAGCCATCGATAATCAACGTTCGCTCAGCCATCCCCGGATAGCGCAGCATGGAAAGGTATTCGCGACCATAGATGATCCGCGCGTAGATTTCATCGGAAAGCACCCAGAGATCGTGTTTCACGGCGAGCTCTGCCAGCGCACGTTGGACCGCATCGGTATAGACCGTCCCGGTCGGATTGCCGGGCGAGTTCGTCAGCAACATGCGCGTGCGCGGTGTGATCTTAGAGGCGACCTCAGCTGGATCGGGCTGGAGTCCATTGCGGGCGGACAGGCTGAACGATACTGGGACCGCGCCAAGACCGAGGGAGATTGACGCATAGCCGGGGAATCCGGGATCGGGATAGAGGACTTCGTCTCCCGGTTCGAGGAGGGCCATCATCGATTGAAACAGCGCAATCTTGCATCCGGGTGCGATGACAACGTTATCTGCTGCAACTTTGATGCTGCGCGTGCGATCGAGGTAAGTAGCGATTTCTTGCTTGAGCGCGGGGACGCCATTCACCGGGCAGTAGCGGTCCTTGCCCTCGGCGAGCGCTTTCGTGGCAGCGTCGATGACGGATTGGCCGGGATGAAAATCAGGTTCTCCGAGCTCAAGGTGAATGATCGAACGACCCTGAGCTTCAAGTTCCTTGGCGCGGGCGTAGACGGACAAGGCCCCTTCGCCACTCATCACTGACATTCGCGATGCAATTTTCCGCATGAATCTCCTTAGGCTGCGAGTCCCGAGCTATGAGCTGAGAGCAAACCCAAAAGCCGACCGACTCGAAGCTCGTGGCTCGAAGCTCGTGCCTACAGTCCTTTGTACATTCCCCCATCGACAAGAACGGTCTGCCCTGTGATATACGAGGCTCGTTCCGAGGCGAGCCATACAACCGTGTCCGCAAATTCCTTGGGCTCGCCGATGCGCTTGAGCGGTGCGTCGGCTGCCCAGGCGTCAAAGAACTCGTGCTCCGCCTTCCCCGTGCTCGCGGCGCGCGCTTTGGCCAATTCTTTCAGTCGGTCCGTCGCGGTAAAACCAGGACCGATGTTATTGACCAGGATTCCGTCCTTGCCAAATTCGTTCGCCAGGCTCTTTACCAACCCGACCACGGCCGTGCGGACGGCGTTTGAGAGCACGAGGTCCGTAACCGGCTGCTTGGTTGTGATCGACGTGATGGTGATGATGCGTCCCCAATGATTGTGCTGCATGTGGGGGATCACTTCGCGGCAGAAGTAGACGGTGCTCAGAAAATTAGCGTCGATCGCGCGCTGCCAGTCTTCGAGCGTCGCCGCCATGAATCCTTTCGCAGGCGGCCCGCCTGCATTGGTCACGCAGATATCCACACTGCCGAACTGGCTTGCGACGGCCGCTACGAATGCGCTGACCGCTTTGGGATCGGTGACATCGAAGGCCTCAGTGAAGACGTCGACCTTATGTTTTTTGCGGATGCTGTCGGCGGCGGCGTTGAGAACCTGCTGGTTGCGCGAGCACATCGCGAGACGGCATCCTTCGGCGGCGAATGCTTCGGCAGTAGCCCGTCCCAAACCCTGACTGGACGCGGCCACCAGGGCGACACGATTCTTTAGTCCCAGGTCCATGGAAGGGAGAGATTATAAATGGTCTGCGGAGCAACGCGAAGGACGGCAGAGCGATCGAAACGACGGCTGGCGGAAATGCAGAGATCCTGAACCGGGCAGAAGACGCCCGCTTTCGGATGACAGTTTCGTGATACGGCGTTGGAAAAGCAGGTTACTTGTGCTTGCTCCGGCAAAAATCTGCCATTACTCTTCTGGCGTGAGGAAATCATGACTCCCCGTAAACGCCGTCCCGAGACGGCTGCCGTTCGTGGTGCCTCTAATCTCGAAAAGAAGAACGCTCCGGTCATTCCACCGATCTATCAGACTTCCACTTTCGCGGTCACCGACAACGAAGAACAGATCCGCGTGACCGATACCGACCGGTACTACACGCGATGGGGAAATCCAACGATTACGCTGGCGGAGGAGACGGTTGCAGCCATCGAAGGCACCGAGTCGGCGCGCGTGTTTGCCTCAGGCATGGGTGCGATCACGACGACGATCCTCGCATTGCTCAAAGACGGCGACCACATCGTCGCACAGCGCGACGTGTACGGCGGCGTGATGAAGTTCTTGTCGCAGTGGCTGCCGAAGCTGGGGATTCAGACAACCTTTGTCGAAACCAACGATTTCGATCAGCACGAGCGGGCGATCCGGCCGAACACAAAGATGCTGTACCTGGAATCGCCGACGAATCCCTCGCTGCGTGTGGTGGACTTCAAGAAGGCAGCGGCCCTCGCGAAGAAACATGGCCTGATCAGCATGATCGACGGCACGTTTGGTACACCGATCAACCAGCATCCGGCGGAGTATGGGATCGATCTGGTGATGCATTCGGGCACAAAATACTTGAGCGGACACGCGGACCTGACATGCGGCGTGATAAGCGGTCCACGGAAACTGATCGACCCGATCGACGATACGCGCAAGACGCTGGGCAATTGCATGGATCCGCACGCCGCATTCCTGCTGACCCGGGGCATGAAGACCCTCGCGGTGCGAGTCGCGCGACACAACGAGAACGCACAGCGCGTAGCGGAGTTTCTGGAAGGCAACAGCAAGGTACGGCGGGTGCATTATCCGTTTCTGAAAAATCATCCGGATTACGCAACCGCGCGCGAGCAGATGGCGGGCGGCAGCGGGATGGTGACGTTCGAGGTCGAAGGCACCGGCGAGGATGCGCGGCGAGTCAGTGAAGCCATGCGCCTCTTCACACTGGCAACGAGCCTGGGAGGAGTGGAATCGCTGGTGTCGATTCCCGTGCTGACGTCTCATGCCATGATCTCGGCGGAGCAGCGTGCCGAGATGGGCGTGACCGAACAGATGGTGCGGCTCTCGGTCGGAATCGAGAGCGCGGACGAGCTCATCGAAGATCTGGATCAGGCGCTGCAGAAGGTCGGGGCTAGGCAGAGTGCGACGGTGGGATAAGAACAGTACCTAGTACCCAGTTCTCAGTCATCGAAATAAACATTAGCTGCGGCAACTTCTTCGCAAAAAATAACCCGGCCTCTTGCGAGGCCAGGTTTCGTGCGTCTGGCTGTGAATGGTTAGAACACGAATTTTGCGCCCAGTTGGAAGACGCGAGCGAGGTGAGCTGAGGCGATCTCCATGAAGCCGGAGCTGCCCAGCGAACCATCCGGTCCACCGAACTGGGTATGGTTGAAGACGTTGAATGCTTCAGCGCGGAATTCGAACGCCATGCTTTCCTTGATCGCAAAGTGCTTGAACAATCCCATGTCGAAGTTCGTGCGATTGGGATTGCGCAAGTAGTTGCGGCCGACGTTTCCGAATGTCAGTCCGGTCGGCGCGACAAATGCGTTCGGATTGTAGAAGTAGCCCGCATAGTTGTTGCCGGTGACTTGGCTACGGTCTGGAACGTTCTGACGCGGATTGCTGATCACGTCAGGGTATGAACCCGTCCCAACGCCGTTGCCCACACCAGCGTTGTCTCCGTAGGTCGTGCCGTTGGTGACGTTCAGCGGGGTTCCGGTTGAGAAGGCGAAGATCCCGGACCACTGCCATCCACCAAGAACGGAATGAGTCAGCCCCGGCTTGCGGAAGAACGGCAAGTCATAAACGTAGCCGACGTTCAGCATGTGACGTTGATCGAAATTCGAACTGGCCCGGTTGGAGGAAGGATCAAACGCATTCACAAAGCTTCCGTCATAGCGGTCCGACGAATCGTCGATCGAGTGGCTGTATGTGTAAGCAGCCGTCAGGTTGAGTGAACCCACGCTCTTGCGGGCCGATACCTGGAGAGCGTGGTAGATGGAGGATGCCCTGTTTTCGAGACGCGTTACGTTGGCGATGCCCTGGAAGGGCCGATACGGGTTCGCATCGTTACCGCACGCTACCGCGAGATTCGTTGCCCAGCCACCCGTCTCAGTAGCCGTGTAAGTGGTCGGCCCGGGAACTCCATTCACTGTATAGGTTCCAGGCGTTGCGACAGCGAGGCCAGTAGGATCAACAATGCTGACTCCGGCACAATCGTACGCCGTGATCTGCTGGCCCGACTGATACGGGTTCTGGGATGCCGGAACCGGTTGCAGCTGATTGAGGTTACTCTGACGGCCGAGCTTCGTTCCCTTACTGCCGACGTAGGAAACAGTGACCACGGAGTGCCCAGGAAGTTCGCGCTGCACATCGAGGTGCCACTGCTGCATGTAGGGCCACACGACGCTCTTCGGGATGGAGTAGAAACTGGACGGGAATACTGGGGTTCCAAAAGCCGAATTGCCAATCAGAAGATACCCGGGGACGTTAGGCTGAGATTCGCTTTGCAGCAAAGGAGACGTCTGGCCTTCCATACCTTCGGTGTTGGCTTCATTTCCGTTGGCATGTTCAAAGAAGATACCGTAGCCGCCACGAATTGCCATCTTGCCGTCGCCGCGTGGATCCCACGCGAATCCGACTCGAGGAGCCGGATTGAACAAATGCCCCTTCAAGCAGCCCGCATTGGAATTGCCGCCGACCACGGAATTGGCGAAGCCATTGAAGTTGTAAGTGCCCCCTTGGCCTCCGCACTGTTCGAGGCCCAGTAGAGGATTGCCGGAGACCAATGACCCTTCAGTTCCCGTCAGGCTTCCATCGCCGTCCACGACTGGCGCATTGGCACCGGCTGCATAAATAGCTGGATCCCAATTGTAGGCATGGTGATAGCGCTCGCGATACGTTCCCAACATACTGACGCGGAGGCCCAGGTTAACCGTCAATCGGTCAGATACGCGCCAGTCATCCTGGAAATAGGGTTCAAAAATCTTGTAGCGATTGTAGAACTTCAACTGGTTGCTGCCTTGCGTATAGCTCGCAATGTTACCCAACAACATGTCAGCAAAGGCATTCCCGGTACTCAAAGGCGACGAAGTTGAAAACGCTACCGAACCGTTCACTTGGACGCTGCTGAGTTCGTTCTTCTGGCCCGCGACAAAGTACGCACCGAACGTCAGGTTGTGGCGGCCGACGATTTTCGTCATGTTGTCGCGGTACGTGTAGGTCGGGTTCGAGTTGTATGGTCCTTCCGGCCAAATGCCGTCTGGATCCATGGCGATTCCGTCGTAAATACCTCCAGCAAGCGAGAAAGCAGGCAGTTTGCCGGCGAATCCGTTGTTAAAGATGGATCCCATCTGCGTGTCGAGGCTCGATGGACGCGCGAAATTGCCGACAGACTTGAATGAAATGTGGTCCGTGGTATAGCTGGCCACAAATTCATTGAGTAGGGTCGGCGAGATATTGCTGGTTAACCGAGCGACCATGCTCACGCCAGGTCCGTCAAATCCTGTTTGCACTGTGGGGAATGACGCAGAATCCCAGATCGGACCGGGTTCAACCGTATTCCAGGAGTCGTGGATGTAGCGGAACGTAACTCGGTTTTTCTCGTTGATATTGTGGTCGACACGAACGAGTTCCTCGCGCCAGCTTGTCGGCAACGTTATGGTTTTATTGAAGGCTGACGCGCCCGGAGCATCTACAGTGCCAACCGGGATGAGAGCGTTCATGATTGTCGCTGCCGCCGGGTCCACCGGAAGTGGTCCCTGAGAGCCGTCATAGAATGTTCCCGTCCTGGGATCAATAGGACAATCGCCGAAAGGATCGGTGGTGTTGTTTACATTCGGGCACAGGTCGCTGAAATCGCCGTTGCGCTCGGCGCTGTACGGCACAACCTGGTTGAAGCTCGACGGGACTCGCTCGCGACGCCATTCCTGGGACCAGAAGAAGAAGGTCTTTTCCTTTTTCGTGTTGTAGACGCCCGGAATATAGAGCGGTCCGCCCAGTGTGTAGCCAAAGTCATTCTTCTTGTACGCAGGAACTTTGCCATCGCCACCCAGCGCTACGCTGTTGAAATAGTTGTTGGCGTTGAAGGCGTCGTTGCGGACGAACTCGTAAGCGTCGCCGTGAAATGCCTTCGTTCCGGACTTGGTGTCAACCTCGACCGTGCCGGATCCGTTGCGGCCGTACTGCGCGCCGTAGTTGGAAGTCAGGACCTTGAACTCCGCGATAGCGTCGACGCTGGGATAAACGTTCAGCGTACCGTTGCTGCCGTTATCCATGTTGTCGCCGCCGTCGAGTTCCCAGTTGTTGTACTCGGTGCGGCCTCCGTTCATGCTGAAGGCGACGCTGCCGTTGATGCCGACGGACGGTTCATCCTGTCCGGTCTGGTTACTGACGCCCGGTACCAGGGTAACGAGGGTGGAAAAGTTTCGCCCGTTCAGTTCAAGCTGAGTGATCTCTTTACCCGTAACTGTTCCCGCCAACTCCGATGATTGCGTTTCGACCTGGGCGACATTTTCGCCCTGCACCACCACCTCCGTGGTGATCGCACCGACTTCCAGGGTGACGTCAACGCGCGCTTTTTCGGCGACGTCGAGTTTCACGGCTTTTGCCTGGTACTTCTTGAATCCAGCCGCGGTGACAATGATGTCGTAGCTGCCCTGCGGAAGGCCGGACTGGTTGTAGTCGCCCGTGGAATTGGTGTCCATCTCGCGGGTGATACCGTGCTCGGGACTGGTAACGATGACTTTGGCGCCCGCGATCGCCGCGCCGGAGGGATCTTTCACGGTTCCGGTGATCGAACCGGTTTGCGCAAATGCAGCCGCGCAGAACAGCAAGAAAACTGAAATGCCGAACAGCAGACGAAACGATTTCATGGTGATGGCTCCCCGTTGCGCGAGCCTCGGCCCGCGTGGTTCAGTCCGGCCTTCCGATGCAAATCCGGGCTGCACTGGCCCGAACTGCGTTTTTGGCATTCACCCTGGAGTTTGAGACCCTGGCAGGGTTATTAAAACGTATGAATAGTGCGTTTGTACGATATCCACTGTCAAGAAAAAACCGCTATAGAGAACTGGCTGGGCAATGTTTTTTCGTTGGAATCGTTTACGGAACTTCTACGCGAGACTGCGGGTGGACTCCCGCACGACCAACTCGGGAGCTACTTTGCGGTGGGATGCGGAAACTTCTCGTTTTTCGAGCACGGCATTAATACCGTCGACCACAATACCAACTGCAGACGCGCCCATCGCCTCCATCGGCTGGCGCACCGTCGTCAGCGGCGGCGTATAGATGGCCGAGGTCGAGACATCGTCGAAACCGATGACCGAGCATTGTTCGGGCACGCGAATACCTGCGCGGCTTAGCGCCCGGATGGCGCCGAACGCGCTCATGTCGTCAAAGGCGAGCAACGCGGTAAATGATTTCTTCTGGCGGATGAGGTCTTCGGTAAGTTTGTAGCCCGATTCGAAGCTGGAGAGCGGGTCACGGGATTCCGGTAGGTCCATGATCAGTTGAGGGTCCAACTCCATCCCGCATTCTTTCGCGCATTTGCGGATCCCGCGCCACCGAGGGGAACTGTCGGTGAGAGCCTTGGGTCCTCGAATAATGGCAATCTTTCGATGACCGAGCGAGTGCAGGTGCTCCAAAGCGTAGCGGCCTCCGAGTTCGTTGTCGACGATGACGGAACTGATCGAATCCGTCTTCAACTCGCAGCCGATCATCGCGGTCGGAATGCTGCTTTTTTCCAGGTCGGCGAGCAGGTTGATATCGAGGAATACCCAGTTTGCGACGACAATCAGTGCCTCGATGCGGCGGTCGAGCAGCATCTCGAGGTAGCGCTCAAAGCGGCTGCCCTCGTTGTGTACATCGGTCAGGATCGGCAGGTAAGACGCCTGGTACAGAGTATTCTCGATCCCGCGCAGGATCAGCGTGCAGAACGGATCGGTCATGTCGAAGACCATGACGCCGACTGTGTGGCTGCGCTTGCTGCGTAGAGAGCGCGCAAACTGGTTAGGACGATATCCGAGCTTTTCGGCGGCCCGCTCGATTTTCTTTTTTGTGGCCGCAGGGATATACCGCGCCAGCGGCGCGTTATTCAGTACGATCGAAACTGTGGTCGAAGAGAATCCGCTTTCCTTCGCCACATCGCGAATAGTTACCATGCGGGCTTTGTGCCGATGCTCGGCATCGCTTTTCCGGGGGAAGTCTGAGGTTGATGTTGAGCGCCCGCGCCACGCTTGAATTCCAAGCGAACGCTGGCGGACACTACAGCAGAGAGTAATACGAGTGTCAAGCGCACGCATCACATCGAGATGTTTTGTTTACCTCCTGATCGCAATCGCCGCGGCGATGATGACGATGCCATCGGCGATAGCGAACAGTGCACCTCCCTTGCAGTCTGGTTCGGCTGCGCAAGGCGATCCCGCCGAGATTTTCCGACGCGGACAGGAAGCTCTGCAGAACGGCAACCTTGATGAAGCAGAACGCGATTTCCGTCACGTCTTGCAGATGGATTCCCGCTCCGGCGCGGCCTATGTGAATTTGGGCGTCGTGTATATGCGACGGAAACAGTGGGACAAGGCTCTCGCGTCGCTCGAGAAGGCTCAGCAACTGATGCCGGGCACTCCCGGCATCCAGTTGAACATCGGGCTCGCGTATTACCGGCAAAACGAGTTTCTGAGGGCAATCCCAGCGTTTGAGTCGGTTTTGCATGAGCAACCGGACGCCACGCAGGCCCGGTATCTGCTGGGGTTATGCTATTTCTTCGCCGATCGTTGGGCCGACGCGGCACACACGCTCGAGCCTCTGTGGCAGCAGCAAAGCCAGCAATTTCCCTACCTGTATGTCCTTTCGAATGCTGCTCATCGCGCTGGAATGAACGAACTTGACGATCGCGCTGCCCAACAGCTCATGAAACTGGGAAATGGTTCGGCTGAATACCATCTCTTCGCCGGAAAATATCATCTCAACCTCGATCAATACGATCAGGCCTTGGCAGAGTTCGAGGAGGCCGCCAAGGCCAATCCGAAACTGCCTTTCGTTCACTTCAACATGGGACTGGCCTACGTGAAAAAGCAGGAGTATACGGCGGCAAAGGAAGCGTTCATCAAAGATGCAGCAGTTGAGCCCGACCTGGCCCTCAATTACGACCAGCTTGGGAACGTCTACTGGCTGATGCAGGATGATGCGGATGCTGCGAAGAACTATCGCGAGGCGCTGCGCCGGAATCCGCGCCTCGTCGATTCGCACCTGGGATTGGCAAAAATCTATCAGCGTCAGAACAAGTTCTCCGCCGCGCTGGCGGAAGCGGACGCAGCAGTGAAGTACGATCCGGCACGCACCGAGGCGCACTACATCCGCGGGCAAATGCTTCTCCACCTCGGTCGGAAGGATGAAGCCAAGAAGGAGATGGCGCTGGCTGCCAACGGTGGGGACCATCCGGGAAAACAGAAGCAAAACTCCCCCATACCCTCACCCGAACTGCTCGAGGATTCCCGGTGATACACTTCTTGCGGCCGCACGTTTCTCCTCAAGTACGACCGTCACGTTGCCCTTCTGCCAGGAGGTAAAATCATGAAACGCGTTCTGAAAGTTGTGGCCATCATCATTGCGATCCTCATTGTGCTAGTGATCGCAATTCCTTTCTTTATCGACGCCAATACATTCAAGCCCAAGCTGGAGTCGGAACTCACCGACGCGCTGGGACGCCAAGTGACCGTGGGGAATATTTCGCTATCGCTGTTGTCGGGAGGCGTTTCGGCCGACAACATCGCGATCGCCGATGACCCCCAGTTCAGCAAGTCTCCTTTTGTCCAGGCGAAGTCGCTGAAGGTAGGCGTCGAGATGATTCCGCTGATTTTCTCGCGGACCGTGAACATTACCGAACTGACTCTAAATGAGCCTCAGATCAGCCTCGTGAAATCGCCCAACGGAGAGAAGTGGAACTTCTCAAGCCTGGGAACGCCCACTGGAACCGCCCAAACACAACCTGCCTCAGGCCCCGCCGGAAGCGCGGGCACGAAGGCGCAGCCGACGACGGACAAATCCAAGCCGGCCCCCACTCCTCCGCAGGAAAATCCGGCGCCCGCCAGCGCGCCAGCAGCGGAGCATCCGAATCTCTCGGTTGCGAAACTGAACGTGAACAACGGCAAGTTGACGGTCTCGCAGGCCAATTCCACGATGCCGCAACGCGTTTACGATAAGGTTAATGTCGAAGTTAAAAACTTCTCTTTCACCTCTTCATTTCCGTTCGAAATGTCGGCGGATCTTCCTTCGGGCGGTTCCATGAAGCTAAGCGGAAATGCCGGCCCAATTAATGTCGGAAATGCCGAGCAAACGCCGGTCGATGCCAAGATCAACGTGCAGAACATGAACCTGGCCACGTCAGGCTTCATCGATCCTGCAGCGGGCATCGCGGGCATCGCAAATCTTGACGGCACCGTCAAGTCTGATGGACATGCAGCGAAGGTGGACGGAACGCTGCGCGCCTCAAATCTAAAGGTTGTCGCAAAAGGTTCACCAGCTGGACAACCCGTCAACGTGAAGTTCGCAGTCGTGCACAACATCCAAAAGGAAACCGGTGACATTCCCCAGTGCGACGTCTCGATGGGAAAAGCTGTGGCGCATCTGACGGGGACTTACGACGCCCATGGCAAAGTCACCGCCGTGAACCTCAAGTTGAGCGGGCCCAACATGCCGGTGGACGACCTGGAGGCCATGCTGCCAGCGGTTGGAGTTGTATTGCCTCCGAAGGCATCCCTGAAGGGTGGCACGCTGGATGTGCAGATGACCAGCGCGGGACCGGTTGACAAGTTAGTAAGCGCCGGGACCGTGAAATTGCAGAACACGCAGCTCGCCAACTTCAATCTTGGGCAAAAACTGTCTGCGATCTCTGCGCTCGGCGGAAAGAATACCGGCAACGACACCAGCATTCAAAACTTCAGTTCCGACGTAAAGAACTCTCCCGCAGGAACGGCTGCCAACAACATCAACCTGACGGTACCTGCGATCGGCGTTCTGACCGGATTGGGAACTGTCAGCCCTTCCAATGAATTGGCGTTCAAGATGAAGGCGGACGTCAGCGGCATGTCGATACCGTTTGGCATTAATGGAACGACCGCGGATCCCAAGTTCACACCGGACGTCAAAGGCATCGCTACCGGTCTGCTCCAGAACGTGCTTTCGGGCCAGCAGCCAGGCAACGCCAACGGCCAGCAACAACAACAAAATCCCCTGAACAGCGTGATGGGGCTGTTCAACAAGAAAAAACAGCCACAGAAGTAAGCATTTGCCCGCAATCCGTCGGGAGGGCAAATACCCTGTTTGTTGTATTTACTAATGAGAACATTTGTTTTAATATAATGAAATCATGGCTGGCGTTTCCAACACAATTTCGGAAGGTTTGGGGCGGTATTCCATCGGGGAAAAGCTGCGCACGTTGCGCCTGCGAAAAAGCATGGGGCTGGTCGAACTCGGCAAGCACACTGGGCTTTCTGCAGCCCTCCTCTCAAAGCTAGAGCGAGGTAAGCTGTTTCCCACTCTGCCCACACTGCTGCGTATCGCGCTGGTGTTCGGAGTCGGTCTCGACTACTTTTTCACCGATGAACGGAAGAGGCGCGTAGTCGGCGTTGTTCGCAAGTCAGAGCGGGTTCGTTTTCCGGAAAGGCCGACCACTCAGGATGTTCAATATTTTTTCGAGTGCTTGGACTACCGGGCGACCGAACGCAAGCTCAGCGCATTTTTCGCTGACTTCCAGGAACTTCCGCTGGAGAGGATCAAGCCGCATCAGCATCCGGGAATCGAGTTTGTCTACGTCATCAAGGGCTCACTGACGATTCGGATCGGAAGTGAAGACTTCCTGCTGGACGCGGAGGATGCCATTTACTTCGACGCCGCGGTGCAGCACAGTTATCGCCGAAACGGCTCGAAACCCTGCACGGGAATCATCATCACGGTACCGTAGGGAAAATTGCGGAGCGTCGAGAACCAGCTGTTGCCACAGGTTCTGAGCCGCAATGGTAGTATGTAAGATTCCGTGGGACGGATTCTAGCCGGTAGCGTTTCTGGAATTTATTCCGATACGCGGGCGGGCAGCTTTTTGCTACTCCCAGGAATCGAAGGTACTTGAAAGCCAACCTGCTCATGTTGAGATCCGAAGGGTCTGAATTCAGTTGGAACGCGTGGTCCCAGCGCGTCAGCGTGTTGTTTTTCTGCCTTGTGATGGCATTTGTTCTAACCGCTCCTGCGTCGGCTCAGGATTTCACGCTTTCGGCATCTTCCTTTAACCCTCCCGCCGTCGCGCCCGGAGGAACCTCCTCCTCAAATGTGGCGATTGTCGCGAACAGCGGATTCGTGGGGCCTGTGAATCTGAGTTGCACCGTGACGCCGAGCGTCCAGATCACGAGCACGGACTTCCCCGTTTGCACCGTGAGCCCTTCCTCCCTGACCGGATCGGGCGGCGCGTCCGCTACGATCACAACCGGAGGGACCACACCTCAAATCGGATACACCATCACGATTACCGGCACGGACGCGTCTGGAACGGTGACGACAGCTCCGACCCTGTTCACTGTTCTGGCGGTGACTCCGCAGTTCACGATCCAGGTAACGACCCCGCTCGCCCCAACTAGCGTAGTAGCGGGAAAAGGTTCTGAAGGCGAAGTAGAAGTGAATCCACTGGACGGCTACGTTACCCCGACGGGTGGCTACATCACGCTATTTTGCGGAACCATCACTCCCCTCGTGACCATCGCTCCCGTGTGCTCTTTTACTTACCCGCCGGGACAATCGGGCCTAACTTTGAGCGGCAATACGCCGGCTACTGCGACCATCACCGTGACCAGCTTCGGTCCGATACCGACCGGCGCCGTTACCCATCCCCGAACCTTCTACGCCCTGTGGATTCCACCTCCCATGTTGTGCTTTGTGGGTTTGGGCGCGGCAATGAGCGGAAAGCGTCATCGAAAGGCCTGGGGACTGCTGGCGCTATTCGTGATCAGCGGAGCGATTTTTCTTCTGCCGGCCTGTAACACTACGACAGCGAATCCATCTACAAGTACGCCAAATGGAACGACGCCGGCGAACACCTACACCTTCACGATCGTTGGTGTGGACACGAACGGCGTCGTCTCCAGCAATACGGGCACGAACAGCACCGGTCCAACTGTGACATTGACCGTCACGGCTCCGAAATAATTCAGCTAACTTAGGAAGCTGCCCGCCTGGACTGCCGCTCCATTTCTGCGGCCTGATGCATCAGAACGTCGCGCAACGACACGAGACCCTTCACTTCCCTGCCATCGACGATCGGAAGATGCCGGAATCCGAACTCGCGCATGATGAACAGGCATTCCTCGATGCTTTCGTCGGCAGCAACGGATCGGGGATTGGCAGTCATGACCTCGGAAACCGCGGTCGTGCCCGGCGTCCGGCCGACCGCAACCACGCGGTTCATGATGTCGCGTTCGGAGAGAATGCCTACCAGATTTCCATCGCGCATCACCGGCATTGCGCCGATGTTGTGTTCCATCATGTAGCGCGCAGCGTCGAGGACGGTGCGTGCCGCGTCAACGGAATAAAGTCTGCGGTCCCGGATCAGCTCGCGGAGGGTACCCATGCATTGCTCCTTCGAGACGAAATGGTGAGGATTGTCGGCCGGCCCCACAGCCAGCCGATAAGTGGGCCTTACTCTATCACAGGAAGTCGGATCGGACGGTACATGCAAAGAAAAATGCTCAGGACGAGGCCACCATCAGTGCATTACGAGATGAACCTCTTCTTCGGCTTGCTCCGCAATCTCAGGATCAGCGGTCGGCATTTCGACAGCCGTAAGTTCCGCCTTCCGTCCAGGGGGGCCTGAGGCTTTGGCGGGCTTTGAATACTGCAACACAGGCAGCAACGGCAACATCATCAGAAAAACCACGCCCATCACCCAAAACGCTTCCACGAAAGCCAGCATGGCGGCGTGTTGCTGGACCATGCCGTACATTGCGGCCATAGCTTTGCGCGATGCCGTAACAGCGTCGGCTCCATGCGCATAGAAGTTGGCCTGCATGCCCATCAGCATCCGGTAGGCCTGTCCGTTTCCTGGCGTGACGTTTCCCACGAGATGATTCTGGTGCATCTGCATCCGGCGGGCGAGAAACGTCGTCATCACCGCGATGCCGACGCTGCCGCCGATATTTCGCATCAGGTTGAAGATGCTCGTCGCATTGCCCATCTTCTCAGGACTGATCTTGGCCATCGCCAATGCCATCAGAGGGATAAACAGGAAGGCCAATGCGACCCCTTGCAGTACCTGGGCCCAAAAGATATCCCAGAATCCCGCATAGAGATTCAGACCGGACAGCTGAAACATCGTGATCGATCCCAGCACCAGCCCAATGATGAGCAGGCGGCGGGGATCGGTCTTGGTGGTAAGGTGTCCCGCCAACGGAGTGAAAAGAAGAGCGCCGATTCCCCGCGGCGATAAGGCGAGCCCAGAGTTGTAAGCCGGGTAGCCCATCAGTGTTTGCAGGTATAACGGCAGCAGCACCAGGCTTGCGTAAAGGATGAATCCGAGCAGGCTGATCATGAACACGCCTGCGCTGAACGAGCGGTTTCTCAGCACCCTCAAATCGACGACGGGATGGTCCGTCATCAATTCGCGGATCACCAGCGCTACCAATCCAAAAATGCACAGCACTGCGAACGTGCGAATGTACCCGGAGGAGAACCAGTCCTTGCGCTGCCCGGTATCCAGCAACACCTGCAGCGAGCCGATCCCCAGCGCCAGGAAACCGATACCCCAGAGATCAACTTTGCCACTTCCTCGCTTTACGTAGTGTGGGTCGACAACGAAGCGGTTCATTAGCACCAGAGACAGAACTCCGACAGGGAGGTTGAGGTAAAAAATCCAGCGCCAGCTGTAGTTGTCGGTGATCCAGCCGCCAAGCGTGGGCCCGAGAATCGGCGCCAGCAGAATGCCGATACCAAACGCCGCCATCGCGTGCCCATGGCGTTCCTTCGGAAATGTCTCGAGAAGAATGGCTTGCGCGAGCGGCTGAAGGCCTCCGCCAGTCAACCCCTGCAAAATGCGGAAGAGGATCAACTGCCAGAGCGATGCTGCCATCCCGCAACAAAGGGATGTAACGGTGAAGCCTCCAACACAGATCAGAAGCAATCGCTTGCGCCCGATGTGATTCGCGAGCCAGCCAGAAATGGGGAGCACGATCGCGTTCGAAACCAGGTACGAGGTAACGACCCACGTTCCTTCTTCGTTCGTGGACGCGAGGTTCCCTGCGATGTGAGGAATGGAGACGTTGACGACCGTGGTATCCAGCACTTCCATGAAAGTCGCCAGCATCACGGAGAATGTGACGACCCACGGGTTAATCACGCGTTGCGGACTGGCATCCACGGAAGATATCCGCGCGGAAAGGATTCCGCCCAGACTCTTTACGGTAATGCGGACGCACTCATGTCACTGTGACAGCAGTCACACGAGGATGTACGAAGGGCGAGGCACAGAAAAAGGCGGCCACTAGGGCCGCCTGCATTCTGCGTACGTTGATTAGAAGCGGAATTGCGGTCCGACGGTGATCCGGAGGTTGTTGTGAGCTCCGTTGTTGAAGAAGATGTCGTCGCCCGCTTCCAGACGGAGACCGATTGGTCCAGCGAAAGCTTCGATACCGCCTGACGGATACAAGGCAAAGTACGTTGCGCCCGTGCCCAATCCAACTGCATTCGTGAAACCTGTCGGCGCATTGGCGTTGGTCACGCTGAAATTGTCGAAACCAACCTTGCCCGAGATAAAGGCGCGAATCGGCCCGGAACCCGTCTGAAATTTAGGACCGAAGAACCCGTGCAACGTACGCAGCCGCGAGGTCACCGCAGTTGTCGAAACGCCGTTGCTGAAGGTGCTGGTGTAATCCCGCTTGAAGTCATAGGCCATTTCCGCTTCGATCTGAACGGTTGACCGGATTCCAAAAGCTGCTCGTCCGCCGACGCCAAGGAAATTTCTCGTCGGCCCCGGATCGGCTAACCGGAAGTAGTTTGCGAATGCACCGATTTCGACATGGTCCATCTGACCGCTTTCCTGCGCCACCAGCATCGGAGCGGCGAAGAACAGCGACGCTACGAAAATGCCCAGAAGACTTTTCATGGTTGTTTGTTTACTCCTGAAATGTTTATTTCCCGTACATCTGGTCTCGGAATACGGCTCAGGGTGAGCGGGGGCCCAAGCCGCGCAAGTACTGAATATGGATGCCTGGAGCAACGGTCAGGTTGGACGAAAAGGGGACGCCGCACCCTCGCGGAAGCTAAGTTGATCAAATCAAAAGGGCACGGATTGCTATCCGCGCCCTTTGTCGATTGTTGCGTTCTTCTACTACTGCAAATGGTTGAGATGCGCCGGAGAAGCGTCGGCAGAGTCGCTGTCGGAACGTGGCGTCATCGAAACCACGATGTATTCATGTTCTTTGCTGTCGACATCTTCGACGCGCAACAGCATCTTGTCCTTCTGGAGGCGGAATTGGGCGCGCTCGCCGACAGGCAGCAACATCGGATGTTTCTCTTCGCGCGGACGAATGCGATAAATCACGCGCTCGGCCTGCAGCACATATTCCGGGCACAGCACTTCCTGCGTCTTCTTGCTCGCGGAATCGGTGCCGAGCATTTCGCCGGCAAAGCTCTTCGCGTCTTTCTCGTCCGTTCCGCACGGAACGGAATCCATCTGCAGAAGTTTGCCAGTCTGATACGGTTTGGGATCTTTCGCAAAAGCGGTCGACGCCATCCCCAATATGAGGCATACCACTAGCTTGGATTGCATTCTGATTTCCCCCAAAGAAACGGCAGACTCCAACACAGCTGAGGAGTGCCGCAGATGAGGGTTATTTTCCACTGCAGGAAGGTCAGAAACAGGTCACAACAGTCCTAGCCCGACAGTTACTGCAGTTATACAGTGCGAAGCGTATAGCGGTTATTAGCACTCGACAATCTGTTCCAGGGCCTGGAAGAATTCCGGGTACGAAATCGCGGCCGATTCTGCTCCGTGAATCACGGTTTCGCCGTCAGCCCGCAGCGCGGCCACCGCGAACGCCATGGCAATCCGATGATCACTTTGGGAATCGATCTCAGCTCCCCTCAGAGATTGGCCGCCGGGGATTTTCAGACCGTCCTCGCGTTCGTCGACCTCGGCGCCCATGCGCCGCAGGTTTGACGCGACTGCGCTGATCCGGTCCGATTCTTTTACACGAAGCTCCTTCGCGTCGCGCACTTCCAGCCCTTTTTCACTGAACGGAGCAACCGCGGCGAGGACAGGGATCTCATCGATCAACGCAGCGGAATCGCCACCGGCGATGGTCCCACCTTTCAGTCCGGCGCCTTCGACCTGCAATGATCCCACAAGCTCGCCATTGACCTCGTCGAGTTGCGTAACCGAGATGCGCAGCCCCATTTGCATGAGGACATCGAGCAAACGGGCGCGCGTCGGATTCATCAGCAGATTCGGAATGAACAGCTGCGATCCGGGGAATAGTCCGGCGGCACAGAGGAAGAAAGCAGCGCTAGAAAGATCTCCCGGAATTCGGGCTTCAACTCCGCGGAGCTTCTGTCCGCTACGAATCCGAACCTCGCTCCCCGTCCCGATGTTCTTGCGATCGAGATGAACTCCGAATGCGCGTAGAGCGACTTCGGTGTGATCCCGCGTGCGCAGCGACTCTTCTACTCGTGTTTCACCATCGGCGAAGAGTCCGGCAAACAGTACGCAGGATTTCACCTGCGCGCTCGCAACCGGCATTTTGTAATCGATCGCTTTGAGTGAGGAGCCTGTAATTCGCAGCGGAGGCTTCCCTTGCTCCGACTCGATCTGCGCGCCCATGGCGGTGAGCGGTTTGATCACACGCTCCATCGGACGCCGCGACAGGGATTCGTCGCCAATCATCTCGCTCGCGAAGTGCTGACCGGCAACGATGCCTGAAAGCATTCGCATCGTGGATCCGGAATTCCCGCAGTCGAGCGGCTCGGACGGTACCGCGAGCGTCAGGCCTTTTCCCTGCACTTCGATCACGTTGCCGTTGCGCTGCCACGCGACTCCCAGGGATCGCATGCATCCCAGTGTGCTGGCGCAATCGGCTCCGGTCGAATAATTCTCCAAACGTGAAGGGCCTTCGGCAATCCCCGCCAGCATGGCATAGCGATGCGAAATCGATTTGTCGCCGGGAAGTTGGACACTTCCATGGATGTTGCGCGCCGGGCGCACGGTGACTTGGGTCGGGCTCATTGTCTGATCAATGATAAAGGGCGGGGTCGCGACTTGTTGATTGTTGAATTTCGATTGTTGAATGACGCTTTCGCGGCACAAGTGCATTCAGCGATCAACAATCAAAATTCAACAATTGCCTATGCGAGCGCCTTGGCTTCGGCCCGCGCTTCCCTCAGGACATCTGCCGGGACTTCGCGAAGCGTGACTCCGAATTCGAACATTGGAGTTTCCGTGCCGCGTCCCCAGCGTGCAACCTCCCAGTGCGCACGCAGAAACTTCTCATCGCCGTGATCGCTAAGATCAACGAGAAGGGGATATTCACCCGCGTAGAACTCCTGGCGAAACGCCGCAATCGATTTGGGGGTCCACGTCGTACCGTCGGCAGAACCGAAAATGCTGACATCCAGTGATTCTTGTTCGATGATCTTCGTGATCGCGAGCGTTGCAAGAAGAACGCGACCGGAAACGGCGTTTACATCGACGATTGGACCGTCACCCTTCGCCGTAACTGCCGTTCCAGCTGGAACCAAATTCATTTCATTCATCGTATTTGCCATCGCGCAAATTCTAACAAACTACTCCGTAGGATGCGGAGCGGTGAAGTCGCTGCAGCAGGGCTTCTCAGCCGGCGCAAATTCCATCAGTTCGATGCGGGTTAAGTCCGCGTCGAAGACGTTCAATTGACGCTTGCCGTCGCGGCCCATCTGGGCATGCTCATCGCCGTGTGTTTTCCACCCATGCGATTCTAGGAGCGCTTGTGCCTTCGACATGTCGGGAACGCCCAGCGAAAAATGATTCATGACACCCGTGAGGCGCAGATCGGGATGCTGGGGCTGATTCAGCATGTATTCCAGCCAATCAGTCCCGTCCGGAACCTGAAGCGAAACCCAGTCGGTCACGTCGTCCTTCATGCCTCCATGCCAGTACGGACGAAAGCCGAGGATCTCGCGATAGAAGTGATCTTCCGCATCGCGGCTCTGCACAAGAAAGCCGACGTGGATCATCCGATGAGAGACGGCGGAGGCGGGCGGCGCTTGGATTTCCTCCTTCCCGCGCTCTACAAATTCGATCTTGTGTCCTTCAGGATCGCTGGTCGCGAAACTCATGCTGTGGTCGGAACGGCCTTCAATCTGGCTGGCTTTAATTCCCTTCTGCGTCAGATATCTCCGCAAGGCCACGATGTTGTCGGTGGTGAAGGCCACGTGATCCATCCGGTCCGTCGCTTTGGGATCGGGTGCAGGGCTGTATCCGATCCACTGCCGGCCGGACATGTAGCGGACGGTCTCACCAGATTCGACCGGAGCTCCCGAGGCGAGACCGAGTGTCTGGCCGTAGAGCTTCTGCACGCTATCCGGCGAGGTGGTGTAAAAAGCGACGTGATCGATGCCCGTGATTTTCGGGCGCTCCGCGGGGCGCGACTGCGCTACCGCCGCGACCTGCGAAACAAGGCAGACTACAACAGCGACGAGGCTTTTCATGGCGCCACGATTCTAGTCGAAGTTCGCGCTCAATGCCCAAGAGGCAAGGGGAGGTAATGCCTCAACCGGCTAACGGATGCGATCTAGAAACTGTCTTAGTAGCCGGGAGGCCTGTTCGGGCTGTTCCCACGGAGAATAGTGCCCTGCCTTTGTTATCACTCGCACCTCGCTGCCGCGGATGTGCTGGTGCATCAGTTCCGCTTCGTTCACGCCGGTCATTGGATCTTCATCGCCGGTGACAAGTAGCGTTGGAACGTTGATCGTCTTCAGCGTCTCGATCGAGTCCGGACGTTCGGCCATCCCGCGTTGCACCTGCGCCACGTCTTGCGGAGACATTTTGCGCATCATCCGCAATGCGCCGTCGACGAGATCGGGCCGGTTCTCCCTGGTCGTACTCCCAAGAACTTTCTGCACCATGCCTTCGAAGAAAGGTTCGGTCCCGCGTTCGAGAACGTCATTGGCGGCCTGCAAGCGACTGGCGCGGCCCTCGACATTGTCGGCAGGAGCTTTGGTGTTGCACAAAAGTAGCGCGGAAACACGGCTTCGGAATTTGCGCCAAAATTCGAAAATTGCGTACCCGCCGATGGAGACGCCAACCACTGGGGACTTGTCAGCCTGGGCATCATTCATGACAGCAAAAATATCGGCGGCATGCTTCTCCATAGTCGCGGGACCGTCTCCGGTTTCGGAGTCGCCATGACCGCGCAAATCGGGCATGATCAGGCGATACCGACTCGACAGAATGTCAGTGATGGGATACCAAAACTCATGGTTCACGGGAAATGGATGAAGCAACACGACTGGGGGGCCGCTGCCAAGTGTCCAATAAGAAATCTCGGCATCGCCGCTTTTCACTTGACGCGCAGGGATAGGCTCCATGCAGCCGATTAAAACACAGGTGGGCTGGCTGCGTTTGCCACGCTCGACGTCCGGCTAGCTATTCTGAACCTGCTGAACGGCGACCGGCGGCGCCGGGAGCATCAACGGCTCCTCCGGCATGATGATCCACGCGATCGGATACGACAGGAACCCAATGACCGTCATGCACGCCACGATCAACCAGACGATCCGCACAAGGGTCACGTCTAGATCGAAATACTCGGAGAATCCAAGGCAGACTCCCGCGATCTTCCGCCCCATGCGCGGACGAATTAACTTCCTTCGTGCCAGCGTTGCGCCCACTCGAATCCCGCAATAGGCGCAGACATTTGCGTCGTCCTGAATGACTTTTCCGCAGTAGTTGCAATACATAGCTCCGCCTCTATGCGGTAATACGTCGAATCGAAGCGGTAAGTTCCCTACTCCCGGTAGGCTTCTTTGATGTAGCGCCGCGCCTGGTCCGCCGGGCCGGTATTCGCGTTTCCGGCCAAAACAGTCTCGTACTTTTTCATCGCAAGATCGCGCTTTTGCAGGAGGTCATACATCTGTCCGGCGGCGAGATTGGCTTTTTGCAGAATGTCCGGATCCGGGTTCGGAGCCTGATTCACCAAATCATAGGCCGTGGCAGCACCGGCGATGTCCTTCTTGCTTCGCAGCAGCTCTCCCAATCCCCAGGCGGCTAATTCGTAGTGAAGATTGCCGTACTTGCCATCCCGCCCGGTCTGCCACACCTTCCGATACTCCGCTTCGGCCTCGGGGAGGCGTCCAGCGGCCCGTTCGAGATTCGCAACTTCTGTCGGGAAAAGATGGTTGTGTGGATACTTCGATGCCAGGTCCTGCATGTACCCAAGAGCCTCGTCGTATTGATGCTCGCGTCGGAGGAAAAGGGTGAGCATCACCTTGGCATCCACCGTATTCTCGCCGTCCGCTTTTGCGACGTCGCGGAGGTAGGCAAGACCTTTATCTCTTGATCCGCTCAGCCCGGCGATTGCCGCGGCCACCTTGACACTCCACGGCAGGTTGCCGACCACGTAGTTGTGAGTGCCCACCACCAGCTTGGCGTCGATGTAGTTAGGATCGAGTTCGAGCACGCGTTCGTGATCGTGGCGCGCCCCAACGGCGTTCCGCAATGCTGAAAACCATGCGCGCTCCACCAATCCTGTATAGACCGAGAATTGAGCCCGGGTGACGCCGCGGCAATAGAGCGCATTCACATCATTCGGATTTGCCTTGAGTTCCTGGTCTTCAAGGTTCTGAGCGCGTCGAACCAGTTCCTTAATCTGGTCTTTGATCTTCTGGTCCGTCGGGCGCGGAGCGCGTCCGATGAAGCTGTCATTGGCGTAATCGCCCGTGTTCATCGAACCCGTCTCGTAGAGGTCGTGCATCAGCACGGCGGTCAGCAGATGGTTGATGGCGAAGGGATCGTTCGGACGCTTCTCCACGATCTTCTCGAACTCCTGCGTCGCCCGGTCATACTCCATGTTGTAGAAGTGATCGAACGCAAGGTCACTCTGAGCGTCATGGGGCGCTCCATGGGACTGGCCAAGTGCCGCCGCACAACACAACATCAGCAGAACGGGGGGAACTAGCCTGGAAGGCACCACAGATTTCATGCAGACTCTGGTTCCTGGAATTCGGAAGATGCTCCTAGTCTAATCGAAGTTCGAAGCGCATGTTCCGCCTGCTTCTTCGAACAGACGGCCATACACAGGAATCAAGAACGTTATCCACGTGCCGCAGGCGCCAACTGGTTTTTATCTCGGCCCTCTTTAATAATTTCCACAGTCCCGCAGAGATTTTATCTGCGAGCGAGCTTGTCCTGTAAGCGAGCCACAATCCCCGAATGGAGCTCGTGGATTGTGGCTTTTAAGGGAAATGGGACAGGATTGTCCTAGACATACAACTGCTGTCTGCTCCGGTCATTTCTGTGCGCTCGAACGTGATTGGGCCTTCGTAACCAGCGCATCTTTACTCGCTGACGCGCGTAATTCTTGCCGTGTCGGGCCTTTGTGCGGATTCTCAAATCCGACACAACTGCTTACACGACATGTACTTACCCGCGGCTGGAGTTTGGCGTTTGGAATGCCAGTTGATGGTTACACACAGGATCCTATGGCAGAAGTAGTACAAGGTACACCGCAAGAGTTCTGGCGTCCACCCTCCCCCCTTCGAGTGGATGACACTCCGGGACTCACCTCGATTTCGACCATGGCACAGGCGTGCGGCCGATGTGGCTCGGAGTTTCTCGCGGGATCACATTTCTGTCATACCTGCGGAAGCCGCCGGCACTTTGAATTAAGCGACTCAACTAAGGCCGACGCTCTCGCTTTGGCTCAAATCTGGGAACAGACCGTCGATGGATTCCAACGGGTGGTCAGCGCTGGGCGGAAGATCAACCTGCCGTCCTGGTTGCGCTATCTCCACTTCCATGAGATTAAGCACCAGATCGGTCTATCCAGCGGATCGCTGATCTCTTTCGTGATCGGTTTGGCCTGCGTTGCGGGCGCTTTGTTGGTTGGGTTGCTTACCGCTAAGACGTTCGTCGATTGGCAGGCGATTCAGTTCTATCGCTCCGAATGGCTGTTGGCGGCCACCGCCGCTTTTGTCGCAGGGATTCTGCTGAAGAAGCCCTCCTCGGAACAAGACGACGAAGACTAGCTCGACTCGCCCGCTGTCACCGCCGCTCTTCGCTGCTGATTCATCCGATACAGGTGGTTCACCGGACCGGTCCCCTTTCCCAGGGGTAGCCCGTTCGATATGGCTGCGGTGACGTAGGTCTTGGCCAACAGGGTCGCTTCTGCAAGGCCTCGGTCCATTGCCAGATGACATGCCATTGCGGTCGCAAACGCACATCCTGTCCCATGAGTGGAATTCGACCGTTGCCGCTCTGCCTTGAACACTTCCTGCTCGACTCCCCGCTCCGTAGTAAAGCTTAGAAGGTCGATCGCTTTATCAAGGTGCCCGCCGGTAATCACGACTGCCGCGGCACCCTGGCTATGGAGTTTGGAGCAAGCCTCCCTCATATCGTCCAATTCTCGAACCTTCTTTGCCGTCAGCACCGAGGCTTCGTCGATATTTGGGGTGATCACATCACAGAGCGGCAAGAGGCGCTCCATCAATACTTTAACGCCCGACGCATCCAACAGATCTGCCCCTGAGGAAGAGCGCAGGATGGGGTCCAGAACGACGTTCCTACAACTGCTTCCACGCTTGGAGTCGCCGAGAAAATCTGCGACTGCTTTCGCGACCTTCCCCGAACCCAGCATCCCAATATGAATAGCGTCAATCTCGACATCTGACGCTAACTCCTGCAGAGTTTCGGTTACAAGCGCTGGTTCAAGGGGTTCTACTCGCCTCACCCTGGCAGTGGACTGGACTGTCATGGCAGTGATGCAAGCCACGCCATAACAGCCATGGGCTGCTATGGTTTTGATGTCGGCAGTGACACCAGCACCCGAGGAGGGGTCAAAACCGGCGATGGTAAGAATGACAGGCTGTTTTTCGGGCATGGACTTCCGTTCTTGAAAATCGAATAGTACCCTGAATTCCAGTGCTAAAACTCATATCGGACGGCTGGGCAGGTTACTTTTTTCGCTAGCTCATAGAAAAAAGTATCGTACCCAATAGCGAAATGCCCAGTGTAACTACATGATTCTATGTAAGTTACGATCGCACATCCTGTAAGTCATTGATTCCAGATAACTTGTAAATTCTACTCGCCCGCTTCTATCGTGCTATTTACCTTTTTATAAATACGTAAGCATACCCAAACAAAGGGCCTTCGCACGGTTACCATTCATTCCAAACAGGTTACGTGTGAATTATATTACTAGACCGTCATCGTCCGATCGGCCATTTCGCCTTGACACCGGTTTGGCACGCCGATAGCATTTCATCACTGCGCAAAAAACCAGCCTTAGGCCAAAGGGCACTTTTGAGTATGCGAGGAGAACTGAATGCGAAGACGTATAGCTCATGGACTGGCGATCGGCTTTTTGATCGTCGGCCTGGGAGCGGCTCAGGGACCGAACATCTCGGAGGCGAAACCGGCTCCAGGTAGTTCTGTTCAGGCAAGACCCCAAATCCGCCAACAGGTCGCGAAAACAAAGCCGTATCAAGTTGGGACGGCCTCCTGGTACGGCGAGAATTTTGAGGGAAAACCGACAGCTAGCGGCGAACTGTACGAAATGCACGACATGACCGCAGCGCACCTTAAGCTTCCCATCGGGAGCTTTGTAAAGGTGACGAACCTGCGGAATGGCAAGGCCGTCGTGGTCCGCATTAATGACCGTGGGCCGATCGTGCCGGGTCGCATCATCGACCTGTCGTACGGCGCTGCGCAAGCCCTGCAAATCCGTCATAGCGGATTGCAGCGTGTCCGTCTGGATCTGGTGCCCCCCAGCCAGCAGAAACTCGTGTATCAGACGGTCGCCTACAACCGTCCCCCTGTAGCGCAACTCCCGTAAAACTCGCTAGACTGTTCCGGATGGGTTCACTGCCAAACCTCATCCGGAATGAGAGTTCCTTTCGCGGATCCGATCCGCGAGAGAGGTTGATCGTTGCGCTCGACGTTTCCTCGGCCGCCGCCGCACAGAAAATTGTGGCGGCGGTTGGCGATTCTGCCTTGACCTACAAAGTAGGAATGCAGCTCTACACGGCTGAAGGTCCGCGTGTAGTACGGGACCTCGTTGCCGCCGGACGGCGCGTTTTCCTCGATCTGAAATATCACGACATACCGAACACGGTCGGTTCTGCCGTGACGGAAGCCGCGAGACTCGGCGTCAGCATGCTCACTGTTCATGCCTCGGGCAGCAACAAAATGCTGCGAGCGGCGGTCGATGCCGCCGCAGAGGTGAATCCCGAACTGATCATTCTCGCGGTCACTGTGCTGACCAGCATGGGTGGAGACGATCTGGACGTCATAGGGATGGGCGGGGGGTTGGAGGAAAGCGTTGTACGGCTCGCCAAGCTTGCGCTTACCAACGGATGCCAAGGTATTGTCACGTCGGCTCGGGAAGCCTCGGCTGTGCGAAAGAACTTGGGCGATGACTTCGCTATCGTCACGCCTGGAGTGAGACCCGCGGGCACCGCGGTCGGAGATCAGGTTCGGGTGGTGACGCCCGCCCAAGCCATTGCGGCGGGAGCGAGTCACATCGTGGTCGGTAGGCCGATTACAGAAGCGGCGGACCCGGCAGCACAGGCGCGTTCAATTCTCCAAGAGATATCGTAGAACTCCGCAAGCTAATCAACTACCAGGGCATGACCGCAGTACCACTGCGGTATTGCTTATGGTAGTATACTAGTAGTATGAAGGCGAAGACATCTGTCACACTATCGAATGGCTTACTCCGGGATATTGATCGGGCAACGGGAGCAAAGCAATCTCGTTCCGCTTTCATCGAGCACATACTTTGCGAGTACTTCCAGAATCAGGAACGCGCCAGATTCGAAGCTCGCGAGATGGAACTTCTGAACCGCGCGGCGGACGAGCTTGCGTCCGAAGTGGATGACGTTTTGCGCTATCAGGTTGATCCTCACCAATTAGAGACATGAGACGCGGCGAGATCTATCGCGTTCACAAACCGACCGACGACCCTAAACTCTTCCGGAGTTTCGTCGTCGTGAGCCGTCAAGTTCTGATTGATTCGAGATTTCCTACCGTAATCTGTGCACCGATTTTCAGCCGTGGTCACGGCTTCGCGACCCAAGTCGCAGTAGGTATCGACGAAGGAATGAAGCATGAAAGTTGGATCTTTTGCGACAACCTAGTCAGCCTACACAAGGTCGACCTGACTAATTTCGTGGGAACTCTATCATTCTCGAAGATCGAGGAATTGGATCGCGCTCTAAGGATAGCGCTCGCCCTTCGGTAGAACGATCGGGCATTCACAAGATAAAGGCCGGATTATCGGTGGAGATACTCCGGCCTGAAATACAAACTTCCTTCTACAGCTTCTCGAAGAACTCACAGCCCGAGCACGAAATATAAATCCCGCCCGGGACGCCGCGTTCGCGGTCCTTCACTCGCTTCACGATGCGTGTCGGCTTGCCGCACTTGGGGCAATCCGTGCTCTTGGTGGTATCCATGACCTTCTTGCGGTCGGCTGTCTTTGCGATCTTCGCGCCTACTGCCATGATTTATCTCTCCTGATTCGATATGTGCGCAGCACATTCCGCGCGCCTGTATTTCGCGGTTGATTGTGGATGAATGTGTCCGAACTGCGCCGGGACAAGGCGAATCCACACGGGAAGAAACTAAGCTGCGTCTTGATATTCTTCCGCTCTTCTTGATTTTACAGTAACTTTGTTCCGACTGTCTCGCGCCCCGCGAGGTTTACCTATGCGACGCACGGTGTGGCCTCTAATCAACACGGCGATCTTCACCGTGGTGGTACCGGGAACGGTCGCTCTTCTAATCCCGCGGTGGATCGTCGGAGGTTTCCCCAATCTCAGTGGCGGAATCCTGACATGGATTGGAGTCGTTTGTTTCCTCTGTGGTTCGGCGATCTACTTCCGATGTGCTTGGGAGTTTGCCGTCCGCGGGTTGGGAACACCGGCGCCGATCGCCCCCACAAAATATCTGGTGACTACCGCTCTTCACCGGCACATTCGAAACCCGATGTATGTCGGCGTCGCGTTGGCGATCCTCGGGGAGGCTGCGCTATTTCGCAGCCTTCATTTGGTCGAGTATGCAGCCGTGATGCTGCTGATTGCTCACGTCTTCGTTGTGCTCTACGAAGAGCCCACGCTGCACCGCCAATTCGGCGAATCCTATGACAATTACCTGCGATCGGTCCCTCGCTGGATACCACGCTTTCAAACGAGTTCGGATCGCGGATAGTTCGCGGCCACTCCACGATTCCATCCGCAAGTTTTCGGCCGATCTGTGACTTACATCACTGCTAATTCCTTCCGTGAGAACGAGGATTCAGAAAAGGTCCAGGGCGGAGGCGCGCACGACGATGCCAGACCCTTCGACGGATTGGCTACTCGACCTCTACGAGCACGCTCCTTGCGGTTTCCATTCGCTCGATCCCAACGGCATTTTTCTTCGCATCAATGACACCGAACTGGAATGGCTCGGATACACACGCGAAGAAGTTGCTGGGCGCATGAGCCTGCCCGATATCCTCACAATCGAAGGTAGGCATACGTTCGCTGCAAATTTCCCGAGATTGAAAGCTACTGATAATCTGCGCGATCTCGAACTCGATTTTGTCCGCAAAGACAAAACTGTTTTTCCGGTACTCGTAAACGCCACAGCGGTGCGCGATGCGAATGGGAAGTTCCTGATGAGCCGTTCCGTAGTCTTCGACCTGAGTAATAGGAAACACGCTGAAAACCGTTTTCGCAGCATCCTTGAAGCCTCCCCCGAAGCCATCCTTATCTGTAATCGGGACGGCCTGATCACACTCGCTGGCGGACAAACTGAAAGCATACTGGGCTATCAGACGAGCGAACTGGCTGGCGTGCCTCTTGAACGTCTTCTGCCTGCCAGAGTTCGCAGCGTTCACAAACGTTATTTTGACGAATATTTCGCCAATCCGCAGATTCGTCCGATGGGCAAAGGAAGCCGGCTAAGTGCTCTCCATCGCGACGGATCGGAAGTCCCCGTCGACATCAGCCTCAGTCCTGTAAGAACCGACGGCACGTTATCCGCCCTGGCAATGGTACGGGACCTCAGCGAGGAAGAAGAACTTCACAAGACGGAAGGACTCTACCGCTCCATGGTCTCGGCGATGGGCGAGGGGGTTGTGGTCCAGGAGAGGAACGGAGAGATCAGTACCTGTAATGAAAGCGCGGAGCGCATTCTCGGACTCACCGCCGAGCAGATGATGGGCCGCACCTCAATGGACCCGCGGTGGCAAGCGCTCCACGAGGATGGTTCGCCCTTTCCCGGCGAGGACCACCCCTCCATGGTCACGCTTCGCACAGGGCGGCCCCAATCGAACGTCTGCATGGGCGTGCGCAAGGCAAAAGGCATCCTGACCTGGATTCTCATCAACTCGGAGCCGATCTTCTATCCGGGAATCAAAGAGCCGCGAGCTGTAGTCACCACTTTCACCGATATCACCGACCGCAAGCGTCTGGAAGAAGATCTGCTCCAGTCTCAAAAACTTGAGGCACTAGGTCGGCTGGCGGGAGGAGTTGCTCACGACTTCAATAACATCTTAGGAATCATTCTCGGTCACTGCGACCTGATGAAAGAGCAGTCTTCCAACAATGACACTGGGCATCTCCATGCCAGCGCGATCCGGAAGTCCGCAGAGCACGCTGCCGCTCTTACGAGGCAACTGCTCGCTTTCAGCCGCAAACAGGTCATGCAGATGCAAACTCTCGACCTGAATGAAGTGGTGCGCAGCTCGACCGAGATGCTTACGCGGTTGATTGGCGAAAATATCGAATTGGTCGTTCACCTTTCCCCCGATCTGGGACATGCCAATGCCGACCCGGTGCAGATCGGACAGGTAGTCATGAATCTCGTAGTCAATGCGCGGGATGCTCTTCCGAAGGGTGGGCGAATCACGGTCGAAACGGCCAATGTCGAACTTGACGCCGCGTATGTCGGACCCCGGCCCGACTTGAAGCCCGGTTCCTACGTGATGATTTCTGTTTCAGACACTGGCGTCGGAATGGATGAGGCTACCCTCGCGCGCCTCTTCGAGCCCTTCTTTACTACGAAAAAAATGGGACGAGGCACAGGGCTGGGCCTGTCGATCACGTATGGCATCGTCCGTCAGACAGGCGGACACATCATGGTGTATAGCGAACCGAGCGTGGGATCGACCTTCAAGGTGTATCTGCCGCGGGTCGAGGGTAAAGCTCGTCGAGCGATGGAGGCGGTCACCGTTGAATCGCCGGACGAACGCTCAGAAACGATTCTGGTAGTTGAAGATGACAAAGACCTTCGCGAAATGATTCTGGCGATTCTGAGTCCGTGCGGATACAACTTGCTCAGTGCGGCTTCGGCAGACGAAGCGATTCAAGTGAGTGACCACCACAGCGGGAAAATCGCAATAATGGTCTCCGATATCGTTCTCGGCTGCGGCTCGGGCGGAGTGGAACTCTCCCACAAGATAAAGTCCGGCAGGCCCGACATTCGAGTCTTGTTTATGTCCGGCTACAGCGAATCGTTTGTGACCGACGCACCGGATTCAGCGGAGTTTCTGGAAAAGCCGTTTTCCGCCGAGCAACTCCGGAGCCGGGTGCTTGCGATTCTGACCACACCATCGTCCGATGATGGCCAGCCTGCCCGTTGACCATCTTTCATTTCCCCTGCTACCGTCATATGTTTGCCTTCTGGGGCGCGGTTGACTCTACCAGCGTTGTGCTTATCGCCGGAAGACTCGTCTGTATGGTTTAAGGGAGATTCTTATGTCTGCCATCAAATTTCGCGGCGTTGATTTCATTCAATTCGATTCACTGCTCACTGAAGAAGAAAGGCTCGTCCGCGATACCACGCGGCAGTTTATCGAAGACAACCTCATTCCCATCATTGAGGAGTGCAATCGCGCCGGTCGCTTCCCTCGCGAACTGGTCAAGCCGATGGCCGACCTCGGCTTTTTTGGTGCCTCGTTGAAAGGCTACGGCTGCGCGGGCATGGGCAACGTCGAGTACGGATTGATGACGCAGGAACTCGAGCGCGGCGACTCCGGCGTGCGCAGCTTTGTCAGCGTACAGTCGGGTCTTTGCATGTACCCGATTTACGAGTTCGGCAGCGACGAACAGAAAGAAAAATGGCTGCCTGCCATGCAGAAAGGCGAAAAACTCGGTTGCTTTGGCTTGACCGAGCCCGACTTCGGATCCAATCCTGGCGGCATGCGCACACGCGCCCGCAAGGTTGGCAATGAATATGTCATCAACGGCGAGAAGATGTGGATCACTTCGGGCACCATCGCTGATGTGGCCATCATTTGGGCCAAGGTTGAAGATGAAAAAGATCGCGTCCGCGGATTCCTGGTGGAAACCGATCGTCCCGGCTTCAAAGCGGACGACATTCACGGTAAATGGTCGCTGCGGGCCTCCGTCACTTCGGGCCTCTCGTTGCAGGACGTGCACGTACCCGAATCGAATCTGCTGCCGAAAAGCGGAGGGCTGCGTTCGCCGCTGATGTGTTTGAACCAAGCCCGCTACGGAATCGCATGGGGAGCAGCTGGAGCCGCCATGTCGTGCTACGACTGCGCGCTTCAGTACGCCCTGTTGCGCAAGCAGTGGCGTGATCAGCCGATCGCATCCCACCAGCTTGTGCAGGACAAACTAACCTGGATGATCAGCGAAATCACGAAAGCCCAGTTGCTCGTCCTTCAGGTCGGACGTCTAAAAGATGCCGGTAAGGTCGAACCGCAGCACGTCTCGATGGCGAAGCGAAATAACGTCTGGATGGCTCTCGAATGTGCCCGCTTGTCGCGCGACATCCTCGGCGCGAACGGGGTGGCCGACGACTATCCGATCATGCGTCACCTGATGAACCTGGAGTCCGTAAAGACCTACGAAGGTACGCACGACGTACACTCGCTGATCATCGGACAGAGCGTGACGGGCATCGACGCGTTTTGAAATCTACTCTTGGGAGAGATAGAAGTTGGCGGATCAAGAAGCGAGTACGGGAAGAGGTGCCCGCCTGGGCATGGCAGCGGGCTTCTTGTCGGGTGTGATCACGTGCCTCGACGCAATACGCGACGCCAAAGATACCTGGCCTCTTGATGCCTTATGGAGTGCTCTATCCCGCCCGAAACGTCTGGAACTTATCGGCGGGATTGCGGTCATCATCGTCACGTTCGTGATGAGTCTGAAACGCAAGCAGATGAACTAGCCGTACAACTCGCTCAAGAGTTCGTAGGCGCGGCGCAGATGCGGGACTACGATGCTGCCTCCTACCACCAGCGCGACATTCAGCGATTCTTCCTGCTCGGCCCGCGTCACTCCCAAACGGTACGCTTGAATCGCGTGATAAAAGATGCAGTCGTCACATCGCAGGCAAGCTGAAGCCACCAGTCCCATAAGTTCCTTGGTCTTGGCGGGCAGAGCGCCTTCCAGGTAGGTGTTGTGGTCGATGTTGTAGAAGCGTTTGACGAGGAAGTTATTGGCTTTTTCGACGTTGACGTTCAGGCGCTCGCGCGTATCGATAAACCGGCGCGCGATTTCACTTTTTTCCGCTACCTGCTTTTCTGTAAATGCATAGCTCGGTTCCTTGCGTTCCTGGCTTGAACGATCCCCTGCGGGACGTTCGCCAGCCGCTGGCTGGGTCGGGGTCGTCGTGTTCATGCGCAAATGGTAGCAGAGAACGAAGCTCTTGTTCGTCGCGAATACCGCTTACGCGGTGGGCTTGTCACGTGGTGGTTCCACCGCGAGAAAGTCGCTGGCGAACCTCTCCGCGTAGCCTTGGAGAAGATCCGGGACACGTTGCGGATCGGACGATCGAAGCAACAGTCCCGCGTGATGATGTTTCTTGATCCTCTGAACTACTTCCGGATCACTGTATGCGGAAGTATCGGGGCTCTCCTGACGCGCCAGGGAAAGAATCACTCCGGCATAATCCTCGCGCACCGGCGGCAGCTTGTAAGTCCCATCTCCACCGGAGATTTCGATCCTCGCCCACTCGCGCCACAGATTGAGTCCGGTCGCGGCCTCGACCATCTCGTTGATATAGGCTCCGCCAACACGCGCAGCGCACTCAAGGAAATAGAATTGCCCGTCCGCGTGCGCACGAATAAATTCCGCATGGGCTACCCCCCGCAACAAGCCGAGTGCTGCCAGCAGATCGCTATTGATCGAACGCAACGCAGCATCCTCTTCCCCGCCTCGCGGTACGGTGAATGTCGTAAATACTCCGCCGTGTGCCACATTCATCGGAGGTTTGCCGTACTTGCTGACATTCGAAAACAAGACCTCGTTTTCAGAAACGACTGAGTCCACGTGGTACACATCGCCGGGCACAAACTTCTCCACCAAATAGGTGGACTGCTTATCTCCTAACTGCTCGAGCAGCGGCCACAAATCCGCCGGTGCGTTGATCTTCTTGATCCCAATCGCCGACGCTTCCTGCCTTGGCTTGAGCACCCATGGCCCTTGCACGTGGTCGAGATAATACTGAATGTCCGCATGGTTCACGGCGGGCACAAAATCCGGGACGCGGACGTGCCGGTCGAGCGCGCGCATACGCATCGCCAATTTGTCGCGGAAGTAGCGCATGGTCGTCAGGCCCATTCCTGGAATGCGCAAATGCTCCCGGAGAGTTGCGGCTGTTTCCATATCAAATTCATCTAGCGCCACGATACGGTCGATCTTCTGTCCGCGCGCCAGATGGGTCACCGCTTTAACGATGTCAGGGATGGGAATATCCTCGGGAAGATAGAACGTGTCGTCGAGGCTTTCGCGGGGCCAGTCCGCATTGCGCAGTTTCTCGGCTGTCAGCAGCAGCACCCGGCAGCCCTGCCGCTTGCACTCGCGCATGAACTCCTGACCCTTTTCGTATGTGGTGATGCAGAGAAACGTAAGCGCGCGGGAGTCTGCCATGGGCGATATCAGGCCTAGGAGAATACCACGACGAAGCTGCATCCTGATTCTCTCCGCCGCGTGAACAAAATCGATTCGGTGAATCCTGTATTTTCATTCTGTTTGCGGTTGCGATATAGTCTCAACCCGGCGCGTGTGGGGAAAACGCGCAGGAGACCGATTGATGGCCACGCAGACGCGTACGGAAGGCAAAGCCCGCACCTACGGGGAGAACATCGAAAGCGACCTGGCGTCGCGGTTTTTGCGCGTTGTCGAGACCGCTGCCATCGCTTCCGCCCGCACGATGGGTCAGGGCGAGCGCAAGCTCAGCGACCACGTAGCCACCGAAGCCATGCGCAAGACCATGGACTCGATCCCCATGCGCGGCACGATCGTCATCGGCGAGGGCGAGCGCGACGAAGCTCCTATGCTTTACATCGGCGAAAAGGTCGGCGCCGAGTTCCCCGACGGCACCGAAGTTCCTGAAGTCGATATCGCCGTCGATCCTCTTGAGGGCACGAATCTCTGCGCTACCGGAGCACCGGGATCAATCACGGTGCTCGCTGCCTCTGAGCGCGGCGGATTGCTCAATGCCCCCGACTGTTACATGGAAAAGATTGTGGTCGGGCCTTCGTGCAAGGACGCCGTCTACATCGATGCTCCCGTCTCTCACAATTTGAAAAACATTGCCCGCCGACTCGATCGCGATGTAGAAGATCTCGTCGTTATGGTGCTCGACCGGCCGCGTCACGAAAAACTGATCGCAGACATTCGAGCCGCGGGCGCACGCATTCGTCTGATCGGCGATGGCGACTTATCCGCAGGAATAGCTGCCGCAGTCATCGGCACCGGTGTCCACGTCGTGATGGGTTCCGGCGGTGCTCCAGAAGGTGTCATCACGGCCGCCGCAGTGCGATGCCTGAACGGCTACATGCTCGGTCGCCTCGTGGTGAAGCCGGAACAGGAGGAACGCCTCGAGCGCATGGGTATCAAGGACAAGAATCGTATCTACGAAGCTGAGGATCTGGCTCCCGGCAAGCAACTGATCTTTGCCGCCACAGGTGTTACGGATGGCGCGTTGCTGAAAGGCGTGCGCTTCTTCGGAGAAGGCACCCGGACAACCTCAGTCATCATGACGCTGCGAACCGGCAAAGTCCGGTTTGTCGACAGCATCCACCTCGAGAAGAGCCCGGACTTCAAGGTGCGGTTCTCGTAGCGGAGCGACAAGCTACTTCAGATACACCGAATCCTTCTTCAGCTCGTCTGGAATTTTCGGAAACGGCGGCCAATCCTGCGAGAAACCCTTCAGCAGCGGCGTCGCCGTCTCAGAGCGAAGTGTTCCGTCATGCACAACGAACGTGTGCGGATTCCCGGCGGAATACCCTTCCCACAAGCAAACACCGGCGTAAGCTCCGTCTTTGCGCAGAACGTAATAGGTCATATCCATGAAACGCAGCTTGTTCATGTCGCCGTTGTAGTTACGGACGATGCGTTTCAGCGCGTCTAGACCAGCCTCCTGCGGAGACATGCCGTGGCGCATGTTCTCGACAATCGTGTGCGCTCCAGCCACTTTGATGTTCTCTTCTCCACTACCGGTCGCGCCCGCCGAACCCACGTCTTGGTCCGTGTAGCAACCCGCGCCGATGATCGGCGAATCTCCCACACGCCCGGGTAGCTTGAAAGCCAGGCCGCTCGTGGTCGTAACTCCCGACATCTCGCCCTTCTCATTGAGCACCGAGCAGTGAATCGTTCCAGTTGGGGGGTGCAGGAGCCGGCGCACTGCCGCAAGTTGAAACTCTGGCTCGATGCCCAAATCTGCTGCGCGCCTTCGTAGTTCCTGAATCCGATCTTCCCAAAGTTCAGAATGCGGCTTGGAATCGGCTGGAGCCTGCCAATGTGGATCGGCAATGCCCGGTCCCCACCAATCCCGGTCGGAGTTGAACTGCTTCCATAGCATCCAGACCTTTCGGGAACGTTCTGTCAGCAGGTTCTCCCGCGGAAAACCCATCGCGACGGCAAAGCGCTCGGCACCCTCGCCAACTAGCATCACATGACCGGTGTGCTCCATTACGGCTTTGGCTACCATCGATACATTCTTGATGTTGCGAACGCCCCCAACCGATCCGGCACGCCTTGTTGGACCGTGCATGCAACAGGAGTCGAGTTCAACGACGCATTCTTCGTTTGGCAATCCTCCGAGCCCCACGGAATCGTCATTCGGATCGTTCTCCGGCCCCATGACGACACGGATCCCGGCCTCCAGCGTATCGCCGCCGCCTTTTAGAAAGGCAAAAGCTGCATCCGCGTATGCGTGGCCATTGTGAGCACAGATAAGAACAGGCTTCTTGGGAGCGTCATTCTGCGAGGCGTGCCCCTGGTCCCCGGATTTCTCCAGCGCGTTGGCCGCGCCTCCCAGATTGGCGGCCACGGCTCCGAGCACAGACGTTTTCACAAAATCACGGCGCGAGAATGACACGGAATCCTCCTCAGTTGATTCAGGTCAGCAGAAATTCCCAATCGGCGGCGGGAACGCGGCAGGATATCACGCCACAGCGCGAACATTCACGGCAACAAAAAGGGACAGCCCTTGGACTGTCCCCTGTACACAACCGGCATTAGCGTCTTGCATATCTTCGCAGGCGTCCGGGATAGTCGTCTCCTTGCGTTAGGGATTCCTGCGCTGCCGAGACGCTGATCGGTTGCACCTTCTCCGAACGGAACCGCAACAACGCTGCGATGTTTCCAACCCGGTCAAATTCGGGATCATCTTTAACGTAGAATGTTTCGACGTCGCGGCGAATCACCCATGGAAGGATCGCTTCGCCAACATCCACAATCTCCTGCGTGGCACGTCCGCACATCGGGCAGAAACTGACCAGGTGGGCATCAATGTGCCCGCAACCCGTGCATTCGACGGCGTGGCCTTGCAGATTCTCTCCCAGAAGAAGCGCTTGCACTTCTCCCAGTTCGAGCGACCGCAACACGCGCCGCAGGCCTGTCACTCCGCGGCCGTTACCGCGGGCTTCACTGAGCGCCTGGTCCATCCTCTCTTTCCTGCGTGCACTCTGCCATCTATCAAAGATTTGCTCCCCCTGTTCGAGCACATCGCCCCGGTCGAAGTGCGCGAGGTCGGCATTGAAGTGTCCAATCAGCCTCTGGCTCACATAGGGATGCAACTGCTGTTCGAACATCGACATGTGCACATTCTGGCAAGCAAGAATCCATTTCTCGAAGACGCCTTTTTCGATCAGGTCTTTCAGGGTTTCCGCCACGTTCTTGAAGTGCTGGCGCACTTCGTCTTCCACGCGGCGCTGCGCGTGTCCACCATCGTATCCGCCGTAACCGTCGCTGCGGCCCCGGCGCGGCACGGGATGGAACAGGTCATCACGCTCGGTGAGTTCGTTAAGTCGAAGATCGAAAATCCGTGCGCGGTGAGAATCCACCAGCACCACTCCTAGCAGTGGCGAGGCTCCCAGCAACTGGGCAATCGGCCTGAGATGGAACTGCCGGTCTACATGAATCTGCGTGCTTCCCAGTGAGGCTGGCAATTCGTAATCGCGCCAGATGTTCTTGTTCGAGCAGGCAAAAACCGCTCTGCCGTGCGTTCCATTGGTTCGCAATTCTCCTGCCATGCGGACAATATGGTCCATATCATCCCGGGCGCAGTCCTTCTTCCCCTTGTTTTCCAGCACGCGCATGGCTTCACGCGCCAGGTCTTTGATCAGGATTGTGTCTTCTTTGTGCGCTTTGTTTCGCGGAGTGGACGGTTGATAGTAGAAAGTGACGGCGCAAGATTTGTCGTCCCGGAATTCGGCCAATTCACGGAGTTGTTCGCGAGAAATACTCATAGATAATCTCCCCAAAGATTAGAGTTTGGTATTAAGCGGCGCCGGTCGGAGCGAACCGGCCTTGGAATTGCTTGGCCAGCCCTGGCGCCTTGCGCAAGTGGTCGCGCGCGGCAGAAACGAAATCCAGCACCCGCTCCGCAGGGTGCCCGGTGATCCCCACAATTTCATCGATGCTGAATCCTTCCACGGCGTGCAGGATAAAGGCTTCTCGTGGTCCCGCTCCCAAATCGCGCAACGACGATGCGATCAGCCTTAGCAGTTCGTCCGAGGCTATGATTTGCTCAGGTGTTGAGACGCGGGAATCCGGAATGATTGTTTCTTCGGTGATCGATTCGTCCGGCTGGTGATACTGCAAGGTCGGCTCGTCACTGCCTTTGACATTCGGCTGACGCGCGGAGTCTTCCAGATGAACAGCATTGCCATTGCTCTCATCGACACGCGAGAGTTCATCGAGCGCCTGCAACGCATGACGGTATAGCCATGGCTCCAGTGCCAACTTCTCAGGCTTCTCCCCACCACCTGCAAGAGCGCCGGCAATAGCTTCGTCAATCACTTCTTCCTTCGAAATCGAATTCACCGCGATCGTTCCTTGCGTCTCTCGGAAATAGATTTCCCGCTCAACGTAACGGTCTAACCGGGCGAGATTCACGTTGATGTAAGAACGTACATCGTCGGCGGAGACCGTTGGCGGAAACACCGCTGCCAGCGTCTGTTCAAAGGGAACTTCGCGAACGGGAGCTTGCGGCCGCGTCGCTGTGCCTCGGCGGTCGCGTTTCCACTTGTGCGAAGCGCGCAGTTGGTCTTTGTGCTTGTTGACTTGCAGCAGCAAGTCTTCGAACGCGGATTTCACCGCCGCAGCCGGAGTCGACGCCGATGTCTGGACCGCCATCTGCCCCGACGGCAGACGCAAGTTCAACGAAACGCTGGTGCCCTCCTTGGCGGAGATCTCTTCAACCACTCCCCTCAGGTGTATCAATTCCGGACGGAACACCTGCAGGCGCTTTTGCAGTTTTTCGATTTGGTACTGGACGTCTTTTTCAACGGCGGGAGATTTAGGAAGACGGTAACTGACGTGAACGTTCATGAGCGCCTCGGCCTTGCTGTACGAAGGTGCGCAACCAAGTGCTTTCTAAGCCGATTGTACACCCGCTCGAAAAAAGTCAAACAGGAATCGGGATTGAAGCCTTTTGTTTTCCCACGCAACCTTTCCGCGCTTCATAGCCGCCCGGTTTGGTTTGCAGCCGCAAACCAAGCCATTTATGATCGCGGGCCATGACTCTATCGAAAGTCTCTCTGCTCGTCCTGTTTTCTTCGCTCGTGTATGCGCAAAGTTCATCGTTGACGGAAGTCGATAGTGTCTATTCCGACGCCCATGCGCTTTATGTGGATCTTCACGAGCACCCTGAACTCTCCGGTCATGAAGTTCATACAGCGGAGAAATTGGCGACACGTCTCCGCGCCGCGGGCTACGAGGTCACCGAGCATGTCGGCAACACGGGTGTGGTCGCAATTCTCAAAAATGGCGGCGGACCGACTGTTATGCTCCGAACGGAACTCGATGCCCTTCCCGTGGAAGAGAAAACGGGGCTCCCCTACGCGAGCAAGGACCGCGCAAAAGACGACGCCGGACATGATGTTCCCGTGATGCATGCGTGTGGCCACGACGTTCACATGGCTTCGCTCCTGGGAGCCGCCGAAATCATGGCGCGCACAAAAAACACCTGGCACGGAACCCTCATGTTGATCGGCCAGCCCGCCGAAGAGACGATCAGCGGCGCTCAGGACATGATTGCCGCTGGCCTGTTCACTCGCTTTCCGAAACCCGACGTTGCTGTGGCGCTGCACGTCAGCAATGCATTTCCGGCAGGAATGGTTGGGATTGTTCCCGGCATCTACAACACGAACGCGGATTCGCTGCGCATCACGATCTACGGGAAGGGCGGCCACGGCGCCATCCCGCAGTCCACGATCGATCCCATCGTCATTGCCGCGCGGACAGTTCTGTCCCTGCAAACCATCGCTTCTCGTGAAGTACGGCCTGGCGAAATGGTGGTGGTAACCGTTGGCTATATTCGAGCGGGGACGAAAAACAACATTATTCCGGATCAGGCTGAATTGGGGCTTACGGTCCGCACCTACAAGTCCGATGTTCGCAAGCAGGTGCTGGCGGCGATCAGCCGGATCGCCAAGGCTGAAGCTGCCGCCGCAGGAGCAAGGCGTGAGCCTTCGGTCGAACGCTATGAGGGCGCGGATCTCGTCTACAACAATCCTGAATTGTCAGAGCGGCTAAGAGCCCCGTTGGAAGCCGCTCTCGGCAAGAGTAACGTCGCCACGGCTGAGCCGATTACACCGTCCGAAGATTTTTCTTATTTCGTTGAGCAGGGAGTTCCGGGCTTCTACTTTGATCTAGGAGGCGCTGATCCACAGCGGTACAAAGACGCGAAGTCTTCGGGGAATCCTCTGCCTTCGAATCATTCGCCGTTGTTTGCGCCGGATGCCGATCCCGCGATCCATACGGGAATCGCAGCCGAAGTCGCGGTGCTGCGTAACCTGCTGAATGCGTCGCCTGCCGAACTCCACAAGTACAGCGCGCAGCAACCGGCGAACTAAAAAGCAAAGAGCCGTGCCCTCGGCACGGCTCTTGAAGTTCTTGTGAAAGTTGAGGTTCTTTTCTAAACTGCCACGGTCACCGACGTCTCCGTCCGCGTCACCGGACGGTACAACGTATCGCGCTCGATCGGCACGCGCCCTGCTGCACGGATCAAACGTTCGAGTTCCTCCCGCCGCATCCCTTGCGGCGTGGTGGCTCCGGCATCGTGATAGATCTTTTCTTCGATCACAGTCCCGTCCATATCATCCGCGCCGAAGCGCAGCGAAATCTGCGCGATCTTCGCCGTCATCATCTGCCAGTACGACTTGATATGCGGGAAATTGTCGAGTACCAAACGGCTCACGGCAATCTGCTTGATATCGAGCATACCCGTCGTTTTCGGTAAATGCTGCAACGGCGTGTTATCCGGATGAAACGCGAGCGGAATAAACGTCTGAAATCCCCCGGTCTCGTCTTGCAACTCGCGCAACTTCATCAGATGATCGACGCGGTCTTCGTCATTCTCGACATGGCCATAGAGCATCGTTGCGTTCGACTTCAGTCCGATCTGGTGCGCCAGCTTCGCCGTTTCCAGCCACTGATCGCCGTCGATTTTGTGATCGCAGATGATGTGCCGAACCCGATCCGCAAAAATCTCGGCCCCGCCGCCCGGCAACGAATCCACTCCCGAAGCCTTAAGCTGCTCTAGCGTTTCGCGAATCGACAGCTTCGCACGCCGTGCCAGGTACGCGACCTCAACCATCGTGAAGGCTTTCAAGTGAACCTGCGGAAAGCGCTGCTTCAATCCTGCACACAGGTCGAGGAAATACTGAAAGGGCAAGTCCGGGTGCAAGCCACCCACGATGTGAAACTCAGTGACTGCCTCTGAGTATCCCGACGCCGCGGTCTGGAACGCTTCCTCCAGCGCCATCGTATAAGCGCCCGGCGCGTCTTTCTTTCGGCCGAAAGCGCAAAGCCGACATGCCGCAACGCACACGTTCGTGGGGTTGATGTGGCGATTGACATTGAAATATGTCTTATCGCCGTGCATGCGCTCGCGAATGAGGTTCGCCATCCATCCCACTGCGAGGATGTCGCCGGTGCGGTAAAGCGCCAGCGCATCCGAAGTGTTCAGGCGCTCGCCTTTAATGACCTTCTCATGAATGGGCGACAGCCGGGGATCGTCTGTTTGAAAGGCGTGGGGCTGCGAAAGATGCAAGGAAGCCATCCCTTTGATGATATCGCAGGGTCCTCGGCTCTGCACCCGCCGTAAGTGGCTGCCAGGGTTACTTGTTAACCGTCACCCGGCTTTCAACCTGGGCGTATTCGTTCTCGGTCAGCACGTGGCGTGTCACCAGCTGATTCGTATTGGCGTAGGGACGCTCAGCGATGATGTGGTCCGCTTGCTTGTCCGTGATTCCCGGCAAGTCGGATAGTTCTGCTTTCGAAGCGTGATTGAGGTCCACGGACTTGTTCTTGCTCAGGCCGTCTTTAATGCCCTCGGCCACTGCCTTCGAATCCCGCTTGATCGCCGCAGTCGAATCTGCAGTCTTCTGTCGGATCTGGTCCGGCGTGGCATTTGAGCAAGCGAGGGATAAACCAAGCGCGAGAACAAACAGCGCACAACTCAAGGTACGCATGAGCATGCTATTCGGATGCGATTCACCGCCCTGCGGTTGGGTCCAAACGAGATTGCTGACTGCCTCAGACCACCAAAGTGCATCTACATTCAAAGACCTCAGGCCGAGCAAGACAAGCGAAAGGAGTGTTCCATGAAAATCATCCTTCCCCTGGCTGCGGCGGCATTGAGCTGTGGAATCTTGTTGGCGCAAGACGCAACTCCGCAGAATACCCCCGCACAATCTCCCACGACCCAGGCGCCCATGCCGACACCGGCCGGCGCTCAACCTGCGCCCGCAACGAACCAGATGAAGATCGCTCCGGGCAGTGTGATCCCCGTTCAACTAACCAAGACGGTGGATGCCAAGAAGGCAAAAACCGGAGACGAAGTGGTCGCCAAGGTCACGCAAGACATGAAAACGCAGTCCGGACAGGTGCTCGTACCCAAAGATACAAAAGTGATTGGGCACATCACGGAAGCCCAGGCGCGGCACAAAGACGAAAAGGAATCGCAACTCGGAATTGCGTTCAACCAGGCCGTTGTCAACAACCAGCAGATGCAGTTGCCAATGTCCATCCAGGCCGTCATTGGCCAGGAGAATAAGACCAACAATGCCGCTGCGTCCGACAGCAGCGGTGGTGGTGGAGCGCCTGCACCGTCAGCACCTGCCAGTTCTGGAAGTTCGTTGCCAATGAGCGGACGCAGTCCAAACATGGGCGGCGGAGGCCAGGCTCAGTCTTCCGGCGGCGACATGCCCTCGGGAAGCGCACAGTCTTCACAAGGCCCGTCCCAGCGTCCTCCGGTCAACGGTCAGACGCAGGGCGTAATCGGCATCTCCGATGTCACATTGGCCCCGGCATCCAACAACCAGCAGGGATCGATTCTCACGTCCGAGAAGAACAACGTGAAGCTGGAAAGCGGGACTATGTTGTTATTGAAAGTAACTCAGTAGATCGTTGATGAGATTGCTGCGGAGGAGGCTCTACCTCCGCAGCAACATGTCTGCCGCCACGAAGACAAAGAACAGCACCGAGATGACACCGTTCATCGTGAAGAATGCCGCGTTCAGCTTGGATAGGTCGTCGGCTTTCACCAGCGAGTGCTCATAAAGCAACAAAAGAACAACCGCCACGACCCCGGCCATCGCAACTTTACCCATCCCGAACGCGAGCACTAACGCCACCAGCAGCCCGACCATAATGAGATGGAACGCGCGCGCGATCCAGAGCGATGTCGCGATTCCAAAGTATCGCGGCACGGAATGCAATCCCGTCTTGCGGTCGAAATCATAGTCCTGGCACGCATACAGTACATCGAAGCCGCCCACCCAAAATGTTACGGCCGCCGTAAGTAGCAGAATGCGCGGGTCCAGCGAACCACGCACCGCGATCCACGCGGCCGATGGTGCAATTCCCAGGGCGAATCCGAGTACCAGATGGGACCATCGCGTCAACCGCTTGGTGTAGGAATACAGCAACAGCACAGCCAGCGCGACGGGAGAAAGCTCGAGCGATAGTCGATTCAACTGGCTTGCCGCCAAGACAAACACCAGGCTGGATACAATCACGAAGGTCACAACAAATGTGGGAGAAAGATGGCCCGAAGGCAATGCGCGTGCGTTGGTCCTGGGATTAGCAGCATCGATCGCAGCATCTGCCCAACGGTTGAACGCCATCGCCGCCGAGCGTGCCGCCACCATGGCGACGACAATCCATGCGAGTTGATGTGCCGATGGCAAGCCACCGGCAGCCAACATGGCGCCGCACAACGCAAATGGGAGCGCAAACACCGAATGCTCCCACTTGATCATATCGAGCGTGATTCGGAGATTGTGGAGAACGGGCACGAATCGATTGTAATGCAGGAAAATTGAGGACTAATCCTGGCCGGGAACTGGCCCCTGCACGAGAGGCACAAATCGGCACATCTCACGCGGGACAATCCGCACTTCTCCGCCCCGCTTCTCGATCAACTGCAACTGCTGCGCATCGTCGCTTCCGATAGGAATGATCATGCGCCCGCCCTCGGCCAATTGTTCGACCAATGCAGGCGGCACCTCTTCTGCCGCCGCGGAAACTAAAATCACATCGTACGGCGCCGATTCACGAAACCCTCGGCTTCCATCTCCTGTCCTGATTTGGACGTTCGCACAGCCAAGCTGCGCGATCACCTCTCTCGCCCGCTCCGCCAACGAAGCATGCCGCTCGACCGAAATTATCTCCAGCGCCAACTCCGCCAGCAGAGCTGTAACGTATCCCGATCCGGTTCCAATTTCCAGCACTCGATCCGTCGGAGAAATCCGCAGTGCCTCCAACATCAGCGCCACGATATAGGGCTGTGAGATCGTCTGCTCCTTACCGATGGGTAGCGGATGATCTTCGTAGGCTTGATCGCGGAACCGTTCCGGAGCGAATTCATGACGCGCAACCCGCGCCATCGCCGCCAGCACACGCTCATCCCTGACACCACGGTTTCGCAGTTGCGACGCAACCATCTGTTGTCTCAGGACGGAATACTGCGCCGGTTCTACGTGGGGAATCATGGGGAAATCATCAGAATCAGCTACAGACTATTTTATTTCTTGCGCCGACGGATCCGCACATCGAAGCTGATGACGCCGTTCTGATCTCTCGTACCAACCACAGACAGGTTTCGGTTGAAGTAATACTCGCCCTGGATAATCTGTTCCGCGCTTTGGGAAACATTGGTGCTGTAGGTCAGGGAGAGGTTGTTCGCAAATTGCTGCTCGATGGTTACCTGCGGACCGCGCGCCGCCGGGTTCGTTTCCGTGGTCAATCCCTGCGGGTCGATTTTGATCCGGCTCACCCCGAACAGCTTCTGCAGCCGGTTGCTGACGGTGGCATTGAGCGCCTGGTTGATGATGAGGTTTGTTGCCTCGTCATTGAACAGCGTCTGCCCTGATTGTTGTTGCAGCTGCTCCGATTCCTCGCTGGTCCTTCCCAGCGCCAGCAGGGCGATAATATCCGACTTCGGCAAAGGAGGTTCGGAGCGGTAGTTCACGTTCAAACGGTCTGGCGTTCCGGTGACAGTTACATCCAAATCGTAGTTGCGGACGTGCGTTGTGGCCTGCAGGTTCACTTGCGGTTCAATTGCAACCGGGTTCGTGAACGTAATATCCCCGCGCTCCAGTCGAAACTTGATCCCATTGAAAGTGGCATCCCCTTCGAGAATATCGGCTCTCCCTAAAACACTTGGACGCGCCACCGATCCTCTCAACCGCAGGTCGGCGTCACCGGACAGTCGCGCGACCGCGGTCTTCATCTGAAGTTCCGGCGCAGTCCGAACCGCAACATCCAGCTTGACGTTATACAGAGGTGAGTTCGCGGGAGTGATGGCTGCTGATTGCCGGCTGCGCTCGAGGTAGGAACCGAAATCGAATCCGGGCGTCACCGCAAGCTTGTTGACCATCACATCGCCCGTGATGGTCGAAGAAGACTGAGTCCCGATCCAGTGCAATTCGGCATTGGCAGTCGAACTCACGCCGGGCGGATAGCGCAGGCGTACTTCTTTGCCGATCGCCGTCAGATTGAAGTTCAGCTGCTTCTTGTAGTAGCTGGCCTCGCCTTTGAATTCAAGCGCGCCTCCGCCGGTTTTTCCGGCGAGTTGATCGATATGAATGCGGTCCTTGGTGAACGACAGCTTTCCATTGGTCTCGCTCAGGCCGCTCGGAATGCCCGCGTAGTTGGCGCCTGCGTTCTGGATCTCGATCGTGCCTTGAGGAAGCGGCTCGTGAAGCGTTCCTCCGACTGTCATGTGAATCGTCGCCAGCCCTGAGGCGGTCAAGTTCGAGTCGATACTGCCCAACAATTTCATTTGTGCCTGGCCGTCGGCCGCGAGGTCGATCTCTTGTGCTCCAGCGAAATGAATTGATCCGCGGCCCGTCAGGTCGGTGCCTTCGCCGATCATGTGCGCCCGATCAACATGGATGGTTTGCTGGGAGTAGGCGAAACTTAACGGCGCATCATTATGGAGTTTCGCGTACTCCACCTCGATTGCAACCTGCGGCAAGACTCCATCTAGAGTCCACCGGGACGGATACCGCAGCGGTCCATGCATGACGACCGTCCCGGCAAACGAAGAGTGCGCGGTGAGTTGCGACCCTAGGTAGGACCGCCACAGTGAATCCAGGTCCAGTTGATCCATCTTGGCTGTCACGGTGGCGGGGTAGTCACCATGCATCTGTACATCCCCCTCGACCCCGAGTGTGCCCCGCGCGAACTCCGACTGCCCCGTCAGGTGCATCTGGCCGTTCTTGGTGACAGCTTCGAAATTGAACGCCCCAGCCAGTTCGTGATCAACAGTCAGATCGCGCACGTGCACCATCGCATCAATCACAGGATCGTCGAGCGTGCCGGTTCCCTTCAGGGTGCCATCTGCGCGGCCTTCAATCAGCAATTCATCGAGATGAATCTGCCGAATATGCGTCAGATCGAAATTTCTGCCTGCGAGGTCCAGTCTGAATCCACGGGTCGGCGGCGAATATGCGGCCGTTCCAGTCACGATTGCGTCGCCGTGCGTCAAATGAATGTTGGTCAGCGCCGTCTCAGCCGAACCCACGCGCAAGTCGGCGTCGAACTGCTCGATCGGTTCCTGGTATGCGGACGCGTCCACTGCGTGAATATGGCCCTGTGCCTGCGGATGCGCCCGCGTCCCCGAAATCTGCAATGAGACGTCCGCTGTCCCGGTTACAGGGTAGTCAACCCCCGCCAGGGCTGTTGTAGCCGCGACATCCACATTATGAAGGTTCACGTGCGCGTTATATGGGCTGTTGGCGGTGAACTGTCCCTTCTGCAGGCTTGCAGTTAAATCAAAATCTGCGCTGGTCTCGCCTCTACGCAAGGAACCGCTGTGTATCGCCAGAGAACTGCGTGAAAATTGCACGCTCGCGGCGAACGAATCCCAATGCACTGGCTGCTCAGGTGTGCGCGAAGTCGCAGGCACCGTGAACTCGAAATCTTCGGCAACAATCGTTCCCGCCAGATTCGGAGCTCGGAACGTTCCTCCTATCACTCCGTTGAAAGTTGCGTTTCCGTCGACTCGGAACGGGAACCCGGTCGGTCCTCCCAATGCGGCAACGAGAGGTCTCCACTCCTCCAGGTTCGAAGTGGATACCGAAACTTTTAGCGTAGAAGTCGCCGCGAGTGTTCCGCTGGCTTGAACCTTCGATGCCGGTGTCGACACATTGAATTGCGCCAGTTCGAGCGATTCCGTCGCGCCGTGATAACGGCCCTGCAACTGGACGGTCACTGGCAATTCTCTCGGTGCGGGATGTAACGGAGGATTCACTGAAAATTGGAAAGCAATATCAGAGTTCTCCGGAGATCCTCTCCAACTGCCATCGATGCTGCCAGTCGTGGAGCCAACTGGACGAAATCTACCGAGCGGATGTGCCTTGACGTCGAGTGCGCTCGCCAATTCGGCGACTGACACATCGTGCACGCGAATTCGAACATTCCCGCTCTGCACTCCCGGGACCTTCGCTTTTTCTGCGGATCTTACCTGCGGCTTGGTAGCGGTGATCACGGCGACGTCCTCGCGCTTGCCTTTCGCGCCGGGCGGAAGAGGAATGCTGTGCAACCAGTTTTCCACCTGCGCGTCTCCCGTAAAAGTGCCGCCGAGAATCTTCCCTTGCAGTTTGGACACGTTGAACTGCTTGTCGGTGACCGCGTAGTCGGCCGTCGCTGCCGCGCCCTTCAATGCAAACTGCTCGTCGATCCATCCGAAATCGTGCACCATGGCATTCCCGCTGGTCGTGAAATCGTCCATGGACCAGCGTCCGTTGCCCTTGAACTGCGCCGTACCATGACGCAGATCCTGGCGCCGCACAATCGCCGCCACTTCTTCCAGATCAAGCTGCAGTTCGTAATTCCCCACTACATGAGGATCGCGGAAATCGCTGATTCTTCCGCTGGCTTTCATGCTCGATCGGCCGGAATTCCACGTCAGGGATTGAATCTCCGCAAAAGTCTTTCCCAGACTAATGTCTGCGGTAGTCATCCAGGAAAATGGCCGGTACCCGTTGAAGTTGGTATCCACTTTCCCAATACTCAGGTGGCTCTCGTATCTCCCCCGCAGAAACGAATAGTCCATCTGCAGACTTGCGCCTGAGGCGCTAAAGTCCAAAGGAATTTTCTGGTCCGCCCACAGCAGTTCGCCATCGCGCACTGAGAGGCGATCAATCGACAGTCCAAATAGCTGCTCTACGCGCGTGCCGACTGGGACCGGATTTTGCACTTTCAAGCCGGGAATGTTCGTCGTGGTGCCGTCCGGCCCGATAGAAATGTGCACAATGGGGCGCTCGAGCACGACCGTCTTGAAGCCAAACTCGGTGCGCAATAACGAGATCACTTTCAACTGCGCCAGCAGGCTGTCAGCGTGAGCCAACGGAACGTCATTCGGCGATTCCTTTCCGTGAACCGTAATGTTCCGGACTTCTACTTGCAGATGAAATGGGACCAGATGAAAGCTGCCGACTTCGGCGCGTCCACCGGTGATCCGCTCGACTTCCTTCACCATGCGCGAACGGACGTAGGATTGAAACGATGCGGTGGTGATGTACCAGGCTCCGGCAATCGCGAGGATGACAAAAACGCCGGAGACGATCAGGAGATATTTCCACCAGCGGCGGGGTCTGGCGGCGGGCTCACTCACCGCGTTTGAACTCCCTCCTCGGACGGGTCGGCCAACCCCGGAGCGCTCACCTTGCTCTCCGAGCGCAGTGTCTGCAGCCACGACACCATCAATTCGTTGACCTTTTCTTGCGTGAGGAGTTCGCGGATCTTTGCCGAAACGTCGGACAACGGAACATCGGGGCTGCCCGATTGCTTCAACTGCGGCACAAACTTGTCGCGATAGTAGGCTTCGACTGTCTTGGAATCGATCTGCACCGCCGGACGTAGATGTGCATCCACCAGCCGCAGCAAGTCGATCTGTTGCTGCACGTGCGTAGTGAGCGATCTTTCTGTCAGTCCGAAGCGGTCGAGCAACTTCTTCCAGCCATCATCCGTGGCAGCGTCCGGATACTGCTTTCGCGCCGACGCAACTTCCGCCGCGGCCTCAGCCTCTGAAGCGTGCTGGAACGACGCCGACTTCATCTGTTCCGACAACAGTTCCTGATCAATCAGGCGATCCAGCACGGTCCTGCGCTCGTCTTCCGTGAATTGTCCGGCAGTACGCCCGCTCAGGAAAGCCTCGTATCGAAGCGCATCATTCCAGTCGCTTTGAAGAATGATGTGTCCGTTCACCGTCGCGACGATCCGGTCGATAACTTCGCCCGCTCGGACTGCCGGAAGCGCAAGCACGCTCACCAGCAGACTAAGGGCGAAAATGGACACAATCTTCTTCATGACAACTGCTGTTCCCTAAAACGGCTGACCTATACTGAAAAATACGTTGAAATGCCGCAGACGCTGCGTTGTGAATGTGCTCGTCTGTATCCCTGTGACCGGATCCGTGTTCGTGACGACCTGAAAAAAGCGGGTTGGGTTGAGATTGTATCCGAAGTCGAACCGCAGCGGTCCAATCGGTGTTTTATACCGCAATCCTAACCCAACGGCATGGGACGTGTAATCATACCCGCTGTTGCTGAAGGCGGTACAGTACTGTGAGGTCGGTGTACCACTGGACAAGCACGATTGGGTATCCGGCTGATGCCAGCGCAGAACCCCTTTTAATGCATCGTGCGGCGCTGTAAAGACGTTCCCCATGTCGTGAAAGACGGCGAAGCCGAATCCCTCTCCCAACAGCGGCAACGATGTCTGGGGAAACCGTAACTCCAGATTATTGACGAATAACGCTGTTCCACCAACAGGGAAACCTGAGCTCGGGTCGCGAGGTCCTGCCTGATTTAACCCGAATCCGCGATGCGAGTTGCCGCCACCCGCGAAAAACTGTTCCGGTAGCGGAATCAAAGCAAATCCCTGGCAGAACGATTCGTTTGTGTGCGGGTCTGTCACGCAGGCGCCCGGTGGCCGTACCCTGGTTCCGCGGAACGGTTGCTGCAACCCAATGGTGGTCGACCGGGCAAACACAAACTGGCGCCCCTGTTTCCCTTTAGTTCCGAAAGCCTGATACGTGGAGTTCTGGGCGAGCAGTCGTCCAAAATCGGCCTCCGACCCCAATGCACTGGCTGCCGTAAATCCGTCCAGCGTGAAGTAGTTGCCCTTCGTGCTCTCCAGCGGATTGTCACGCTTGTCCCGAATGTAGGTGAATCCCGGACCACCAACACGGGCAGGCAACGACAGCACAGCGATTTCGCCGGGATTGAACTTGCTGGCAAAATCCCGAGCCTCGACTTGCCGGAAGTCGAAGCGATACGTGATGGAACTGGGGCCCGGCCGCGTCCCCGGCTCCGTCCCGGCATTGCCAATCTGCTGCCGCAGGTCGACCTTCCCTTCCAGGCGCCGCGAGGTAAACGTGGACACATCCAGGCTGTTGTCGTAGAACACCGTGTAGATCAGCTTGAACTTGTCGCTATCAAAAAGCTTTGGAATCGTATAGCTCACCAGCCCGCGTTGTTGCAGACGGCCCACGTGCGATTGGAAGGTCAGTGTCTCGTTCCTGCCAAATACGTTGAGCCGGGTCACATCCAACCCGACTCGCGGGCTCACTCCGGTTTCCCCCTGCGCCGCGGTATTTCCTGCGGGTAGCCCGGTCTGAAACTCCAAACCCACGTCATAGGTGAAGGTATATCGCTTCGCTTCCTGCACCTGCACCAGCACGTTCTTCTGTGGGTCCGTGCCTTCCGGATTCTGAACCGCCGTGTCGACCTGGTTGAAAATGCCAAGATCATAGAGACGTGTCTGCGTATTGAGTAAGTCCTGCTGGCTCAGCGGATCTCCCGAATGTACCTCGAGTTCACGTTGTACGACATAGTCCCGGGTGTGCTCCGTTCCAGCGACCATCACGTGATCGACGGTAAATCGCTCCCCTTCTTGAATCGTGTAGGTCACATCCTCACGATCGGCTTCTGTCGTCGAATCTCTCGTTGTGATTTCCAGAGTGGCGTTTGGATACCCGTGATTGAAGTAGTAGCCGAGAATCCTTTCCCGGTCGCTGGCGAGGTCCTGTTCGGAATATGGCTGGCCGGCCTGCGTGCTGAGTTCCGGTAGGTTGGCGGAGCTTACTTTGTCATTACCCTCGAGCCGAACCTGTCCGACCCTTGTCCGCACGCCTTCGTCGATGTGAATATGAACGGCCAATTTATTGGTCGACCCTTCATAGTTGTCATCCACTTTCGTGGTGATCTTGACCTGTCTGAATCCGTTGGAACGATAGAGCCCTTCCAGCGTCGCAACATCGCTGCGCAGGAGTGCCTGGCTGTACCTGCCATGGCTTAGGAAGCGATGGGAGGCTTGAATCTGCAAATAAGATTTCAGCTTTGCGGTGTCAAGAAACTGCTGGTTCCCTGTGATTTCCACCGCGGCCAGACTGTGCCTCGGACCGGGATCGATCTCATAGATGACGCGCAACGTCTTGGCATCGCCTTCTTTCTTGATATCGACGCTGGCGTCAAAATGGCCGCGCGTCTGCATATAGTCCAGAAGGTTGCGGCGGCCTTCGTTCAGCAAGTCGTCATCAACTGCATTCTCTTCGTAGACCGGAATTTCCTTCTTCAACACACCGCGGCCGATGTGATAGCCCTGCGCTGAAATCAGTACCACGGGCCCCGGATCGATTCGATACGTGAAATCGACGGCATTACTTGGCGGACGATAGGTCTGCGCCTCGATCGAAACCTGTGCTAACGCCCGGTTTTGCTTCTGGAATTTCTTTCGCAACCGCTGCAGAGAATCGCTCACGCGTACGGCAGTTAGACGATCTCCTGGATTCATGTGGGCGATGCTCTGTACCTGACCGGAAGACAGGCCGGAACCGCCTGTTACCTTTACCTCGCCAACATGCGCCTGCGATCCTCCAGAAACGTGGAACAGAACATCTGTCTGCTGATCCGCCGCGTTGTTCGTACTCTCCGCCGTCACGCGCGCTTTGTAAAAGCCATTCTCCTGCATCAACTGGCGGATGTTCTCCAGGGCGCGGTTCAGCTTCTCGCGGTTGTAGAGTTCTCCCAGTTGGAGTTTGGAAGCATTCACGATCTGATTGGCATTGGGACGGCTCGGGGCGCCTTCTACATTCACAGCACCCACAAAATAGTTGGGAGAAATCGCAAACGTAAGGACAACGCCATCCCCCGATGGCGTCACTTCGGCCTGTATGTCCCCGAAACGCCCCGTGGCATAAAGAATCCGGATGCTGTCGCGCACTCCATCTCGCGTAAGCGGCTCACCCGCTTTCTGCGGGATCAGTTGCAGGAGATGGTCGCGATCCGCCGTCGGCACACCAGGAAGTTCCACGGAAACTACCGTCTTGCCGTCGTAGGGAGTGCCCGATGTTTGAATCGCCGACTGGGACTCTTGCCGAGTTCGCGGCCCTGCTTTGGGTTCGTCCTTTGCCCCAGCCGACAAAACGGCAACCCACAAGAAGAGGGCAGCCAGAGAGATCGCGAATCTTGTCGGCAAAGGTGTCCTTGGGTCAGGCGCTTTCTAGTTCGATGGGACGCGCCCAATCTGCCGTTGTACGCCGGCGGAACATCGCTGTCTCTCCGCGCTTCCGCCGACGAAATTGGCGTGATCCTGAACGCACCCGCCTCTTCAGGCGGTGCCACAGATCTAGCGGGAAGAATTTTGACTCAATCCGGCGCACAACCCAGCCACTTATAATAATGGTTTCGGCACGCGTCACTGGTGATCTCTTTGGCACAGGAACCAACCAACCAGCAGCCCGCTTCGGCACAGCAAGCCAGTCTCGCGGACCGCTATTCCCGTCAAATTCTCTTTCGTGGAATCGGAGAGGAAGGCCAGCGGAAGCTCTCTGCCGCCCGGGTTGGGATCGTCGGCTGCGGCGCCACGGGTTCCGCCCTGGCGAGCCTACTAGCCCGTGCCGGAGTAGGAACTCTTCGCATCATCGATCGTGACTATGTCGAGCCAAGCAACCTGCAGCGGCAGTCGTTGTTCGATGAGTCCGATGCCGCCGAATCGGTTCCCAAGGCCATCGCCGCCGCGCGAAAGATTACCGCCTTCAATTCGCAAATTGTCGTCGAACCCAAGGTGGACGATCTCGTCCCGTCCAACATCGAAGCTCTGCTGGGTGGTCTCGACCTGATCCTCGACGGAACCGACAATTTCGAGACCAGGTATCTCATCAACGATTTTGCAGTTTCGAAATGCCTGCCCTGGATCTACTCCGCTGCCGTCGGAAGCTACGCTGTAACGCTCAACATCCTGCCTGGACAAACGGCCTGTCTTGCCTGCATCTTCCCCGATTCGCCGCGGGGGATGGTCGAGACCTGCGAAACCTCGGGGATTCTGAATTCAGCGGTGAGTCTCGTCGCATCGATCGCGGCCACCGAAGCGATGAAACAACTGGTGGGCAACCCCAGCTTACGCAAGACCCTGCTATCGTTCGATCTCTGGACCAACGAACACGCCGAGATCTCTGCCGCCAAATCCCGCCCCGGATGCCGCGCCTGCGGCGAACACGATTTCATTCACCTCGCGGGCGAAGGACGTCCTCACATCACGCTCTGCGGCAGGAATTCCGTGCAAATCCATGAGCGCCAGCGCCCGATTGACTTCCAGGAGATGGATCGCCGTCTGCAGTCGCACGGCGTAGTCCGTCACAATGACTTCGTTCTGAAGTTCTGGCACGAACCCTATGAAATGACGCTGTTCCCGGATGGCCGGGCCATCATTAAAGGAACCACTGACACTGCGGTTGCTCGTAGTTTGTACGCAAGATTCGTCGGAAGCTGAAGATTCTTGAGTTTTCAAAACTAGTAGGCTGCCAGCGGACTTTGATACTCTTCCTCGTTCATGAAATCCATAGCGGTTTCGATAAGGCCTGAATGACCGACACGAATCGTCCGCAACCACCGGTATCGTTCCGCTGGGCCGTCCTCATCATCATCAGCATCGCCCAGGCCGGCAATTACTACATCTATGACAGCATCAATGCCTTGGAACGAATTTTCATTGATCGTCTGGGATTCTCCGCCACTCAGTTCGGATGGCTGAACGCCAGCTACAGCGTTGCGGCCGTTGCGACTCTGCTCGTAGGCGGCATCATCATCGACCGCATCGGAACGAAAAAGGCGATTCTTGCATTCGCCGCAATTTGCCTTCTCGGCGCGGTGATCACTGCGGCCAAGGGAAACCCCATCACAATGATTTCGGGCCGAACTGTTTTGGGCCTGGGCGCCGAATCGATGATCGTGGCCGTCACCACCGCTTTAGCTAAGTGGTTTAAGGGGAAAGAGCTCAGTTTTGCATTCGGCATCAATCTCACCATCGCCAGGCTTGCGTCCGTGGCAGCCGATAACTCTCCAACGTGGGCAAGCCGGGCCTTTTACCCTCAGGGTCCGGCGGGCGAGCCGAGTTGGCAGCGCCCGCTCTTGATCGCGGTTGGAGCTGGTGTTTTGGCTGTCGTCACATCCCTGATCTACTGGGCCTTGGAGGCTAAAGCGGAGCGCGCCTACGAACTCGGCAAGGCTGGTGAGACGGATAAGCTCGAATTCAGAGGCATTTTCCGCTTCGACGCTTCCTATTGGCTGGTGGTCGGACTTTGTTTCACTTTCTATTCTGCGATCTTCCCCTTCCGGACCTTCGCCATTGACCTGTTCACGAATAAGATCCTGGCCGCGCACGGGGGCGCATCCGCCACAGAAGTCTTCAGGCTCGCAAGCCTGAAAGAAGCCGGCAGTCTCAATAGTCTGCTTCCCTTGTCGGCCATGATCGCGACTCCGCTTTTTGGGCTTTTGGTCGACAAGGTCGGGAAAAGAGCCTGGTTCATGATGTTCGGTTCGTTGCTCCTCATGCCGGTGTATCTGATGATGGCGTACTCCTCAGTCTCCCTATACGTTCCGGTTTCGCTGATGGGTATCGCATTTTCGTTGATTCCGGCCGTGATGTGGCCTTCGGTGGCATATATCGTGGATCAGTCAAGGCTTGGCACCGCTTATGCGTTGATGACGTTGATCCAGCAAATCGGCTTCTTCCTGCTCAATCTGATGATTGGAAAAGCGAATGACTACTCCCATGCGGGCTTAAACAACCCAGGCGGGTATGCGCTAGGCATGTGGATCTTCTCCGTCCTCGGATTCATTGGGATGGCTCTTGCAATCCTGCTTCGGGTCAGGGAAACCGGCCCACACCGGCACGGTTTGGAGACGATTACCACGAAAACTTCGACCGCCTGATGACCAGAAATTTACCAATTTTCGAAGATTGCGACGCTAAATTTAGAATAGTGTTTATAGGGTAAGCACAAGGGTGTCTCAACGCAGTAGAGATAAAGGGTTTCCAGCGTCGGAGCTCACCTCAAAAGAATCCAAAGAACAATAGAAATGCTCTCAGATTTTGAATACTGCGGTTACTGTAGTTTTGTCTCGATCACCCGCAAACCATACAACGCAAAGATATTTAGCCGCATCTGACCAAATGCGGCCGGAAAAAGGCAACTTGACCGACCCGGAACAACGCCAGGCTGTTGATTCGAACGAAGCCGACCTCATAGAACGGGCCAAGCAAGGGGACGCTCGAGCGTTCCAGGCTCTCTATGACAAGCACAAGCGGCGGGTTTATTCCCTGTGCCTGCGCATGACTTCGAACACGGCCGAGGCGGAGGATTTGACGCAGGAAGCGTTCCTGCAGCTTTATCGCAAGATCGGAACCTTCCGCGGCGAATCGGCGTTCTCGACCTGGCTGCATCGCTTGTCGGTGAACGTGGTATTGATGCACCTGAGAAAGAAGAGTCTCCCCGTGGTATCGCTCGAAGAGACCACGCAGAGCACGGAAGACGATACACCGAAGAAAGACTTCGGCGCGGAAGACTTGGCGTTAGCCGGCTCCATCGACCGGCTGCAGTTGCAGAAGGCGGTGGATGACCTCCCTCCCGGTTACCGGACGATTTTTGTGCTTCACGACGTCGAAGGTTACGAACATAATGAGATCGCATCGATTGTGGGTTGCTCGATCGGCAACAGCAAATCACAATTGCACAAGGCTCGCATGAAGCTGCGGGACCTGCTCAAGATGAACCGCGCTGAAAAAGCGGAGAAATCCTGAGACGCAATACATGCAACTAAGTAGGAAGAAAAAGTTAAGCCAGCATAGACTGGCAGCCGTAACTCGCGGCAGCAGATAACAAAAGTGAAGGATCTGGAAGTAGACTCGGGCAGCAGAGGCTTGGGGAGAGCAGTATGACGTGCGTTGAATTGCAACACAGCCTGGCCGAAAACGAGAGCGGGAACAGCCCTGCACAGCGGGCTCATCTTAAAGATTGTCCTGATTGCGCGGCACTTGTAGCCGACTTATTGGTCATTGCTTGCGCCGCGGGTGAACTTCGCGCCGCTCACGAACCCAGTCCACGTGTCTGGAAAAACATTGAAACTTCATTGCGGCGAGAGGGGCTGATCCGTCCCCAGACTACGGGTCGCTCCCTCTTGCCTTCGTTCCACAGCCCGTGGGCCTGGGCGCGGTGGATGGTTCCAGCCGCCGCCACTCTTCTGGTTGTCATTGGCCTGTATGTCCGGCAGAACTCGGTCCATCCCAGAGTTGACGAGAACCTGGCTACTTCTTCGGCGGTCTCAACTGGCAAATCCGACGTCCAGGTTGCCGGTCTCAATGACGACGATCTGCTGCAAGAGGTGGCGCAACAGTCTCCTGCGCAACAAGAACAGTACGCAGATAACCTTCGGCGCGTGAATGCTTATATCCAGGACGCCAAGAACGCCGTGGACGCCAATCCGGAGGACGAGGATGCGCGGCGTTCCCTGATGGAGGCGTATCAGGAAAAGTCAATGCTTTTTGAGTTGGCTCTGGATCGTTCTCTGCCATAATGGTCGCGGTTTCTTAGACGGTGTAAAACCGATGGATTGGGGAAGGCTATGAGTGGGCGCATTGTCGAACTGGCAGCAGTGAGCATCGTGATGGCCGGCACTATGACGGCGTCCCTGGCCGCTGAGACGCATAAAGAGTTCCGCTTCAACGTCGGCCCCAAGGCCGGAGTTTCGGTCAACAATCCCTACGGCACGATCTCCGTTAAGCCCTCCGCCGGGAATTCTGTCATCGTCAATGCCGTTCTTTCGTCCGACAAGGTTGAGGTTGACAACAACGTTGTCGGAAACCGTGTTGAACTGCAATCGCACTTGCTTCCCGGATCCGACGCACAATCGGGGCGCGTCGATTACGAAATCCTGGTCCCCGCCGACACAAGTCTCACGCTCCATTCCAGTACCGGTACCCTGCACGCCGAGAAACTCCATGGCGATGTGACGCTGGAGGGTGCGGCGGCCACGGTTGATCTTCGTGACATCAGCGACGCTCATATTCACGTCAAGACATTGAACGGGCCCGTAACCCTCACCAATGTCCAGGATGGCCACGTCGAAGTGGACTCGTTGAGCGGCAACGTCACTCTCAACGGCGTGAACGGTCCGTTGGTGCAGGTGATCTCCACTAGTGGCGGCATCAGCTACACCGGCGACTTCGGCGACCGCGGCGAGTACCGTCTTACTAGCCACAGCGGCGATATCGACGCCATCGTTCCCGACACCACCTCTGCCGATGTCAGTGCGCGCTCGGTGCGCGGCGAAGTACACGACGATATCCATCTTCAGCCCAGGCAACACACTTCTTTCGTCATCAAGGAAGGAAGTGCCTTCTGGGGTACCATGGGCCGCGCGACGGTCGCCTCGACGGTCGTCTTGCGCAGCTTCAATGGTAAAATCCACCTCAGAAAACGCTCCGCAAAATAGATAAGAAACGAAGTCCGGATCGTTTGAAGAAGCGTTCTGGCAAATCGGCGAAGGGCAAAGTGCGCGTACGTGTGCAGTCGCGGCATGTGCCCAAAGCGCTTCGTGCGCAAACCAACGCCGCGTTTCTAGTGGGCTTCATGGGTGCTGGCAAGACCAGCGTCGGTTCTGCGCTCGGGCGGCAACTGAACTGGATCTTTGAAGATTTGGACGACCGTATCGTGCGGCGCGAAGGCCGCGCCATCGCTGAGATCTTCCGTGACTCCGGAGAGAAGGAATTCCGCCGCGCGGAACACGCCGCCCTCAAGGAAGTGCTCGACGAGATTGAAGCTTCGCCTCGCATCGTTGCACTCGGCGGAGGCGCTTTCGTCCAGCCTGAGAATGCGACGTTGCTAAGGGCTTCCGGCTTGCCGACGGTCTTTCTGGATGCGGCCGCGGACGAACTCTGGCAGCGCTGCTCGACTCAGGCTGCGGCGGCCGGTACCGAACGCCCACTGCTCCGCGACCGGGAACAATTTGGCACTCTGTACGTTGGCCGACGTCCGGCTTACGCGAAGGCATCGATCAAGATACAAACGGGCAACCGTTCCGTCGACGACCTCGCCGCTGAAATTGTGAAGAAGTTGCGCTTGAAGAAGATCGAGATTCGGGTCGAAGAAGGAGAAACCGAGTGAAGTTCGCAGCCACAACCCGCCTCGTATTGGCCTTTGTTCTTATCTCGTCGCTCGCCGGCTTCTCGATGTCCGACAAGAAAGAAAAACCTTCTTCCGGGCAAACCGTCGACTCGGGCTCATTCAGCATCATGGTCAAAGGACAGAAAGTCGCGACCGAGACTTTCAATATCGAGCAGAGGAACGGCACCAGCGTAATCAAGTCCGAGTTCAAGGAGACCGCTGGCTCCGATCCCGCGCAAAAATCTGATCTGGAGATTACTCCCACCGGCGATTTGCTCCGTTATGAATGGAGCCAGGCTTCTGGCGCGACGATCATTGTTTCCCCGAATAACGAATTCCTGATGGAGAAGATCAGCGCTACCGGCTCGGGCAAACCGGCCGAGCAAGCTTTCCTGTTGCCCAGCACGTCGGCGATTTTGGACAACAATTTCTTCGTGCATCGCGAAGTTCTCGCGTGGCGCTATCTAGCCGCGGCCTGCAAGACTGAGGGTGGAAGCCTTAAATGCCAGCAGACACCAGCCGAGTTTGGGGTGCTTGTTCCGCAAGATCGCACCTCGATGCACATCCGCCTGGAACTGGTCGGCCGGGACAAGGTCAACGTTCGCGGAACTCAGCGCGATCTCATGCGATTGAACCTTACGACCGAAGATGTCGTATGGTCTTTATGGGTGGACGATTCCGATCACTTCAAGCTGGTGCGGGTCGAGATTCCTGCCGATAATACAGAAGTCGTCCGGGATTAGCGCTCCCCAAGCAGGCCACGGCTCGACAAGCAGGGAGAGACAATTTGCTGCTGACCGATTCACGCACGGCTCGGGTTCTGATCACGGTGCTTCTGTTCGCGCTGGCGTTGGGTTTCCTCTACGTCGCGCGCTCCACACTCGTTGCTTTCCTCTTCGCAATTTTCTTTGCTTACTTGATGAGTCCCCTGGTCAACCATCTTGAGAAATTGCTCAAAGGCCGCGGAAAAGCGATCGCAGTCATCTATTCGGCGCTGATCGCGCTCGTTGTGCTCTTCTTCGTCGTAGTGGGGCCGAAAGTTACCCGTCAGGGCGCGCGCCTCGGTCAGTCTCTACCTACCCTTTTGAGCCAACTCAAGTCGGGACAACTGACCAACCAACTCGGGATGGAACATGGCTGGAGCGAAAACACGACGAAATTCATTCAGTCCTATCTTATCGGCCACGAAGATGACATCACCGAGCTCGCGCAACGCATCGGACTCCGCACGGCCGACGTCGCAAAACAAGCGTGGCTCCTTTTCGTCGTACCGCTGCTCTCGATTTTTTTCCTGAAGGATGGCCGCGCCTTCAGCGAATTCCTGCTTTCGACGGTGCAATCGCGGCCGCAGCGCGAATTCCTGGAAAACGTCCTGAACGACCTCAACCGGATGCTCGCGCATTTCATCCGCGCTCAGCTAACCCTAGCCGCCCTCACCATGATCGTGTACTCGGGCTTCCTTGCTTCGATGCGCGTACCTTACGCCCTCGTGCTTGGCACGATCGGCGGAGTTCTGGAATTTGTTCCCGTAGTCGGCCCGCTCGTCGCCGCCGTTGCCATCATCATCGTCTGTCTCCTGATGAGCTATCCTCACTGGCTCGTGCTCATCATCTTCTTCGTAGCCTGGCGCCTCATTCAGGATTATGTTTCTTCTCCCCGCATCATGGGCGAGAGCATGGAACTGCATCCTCTTGCCGCCATCTTCGGCGTCATGGCCGGAGGTGAAGTTGCCGGTATCCTCGGAATCTATCTCTCCATTCCAGTGATGGCGAGCCTGCGCATCGTCTTCCGCCGCTGGCGTCTCTACGCCGAGAAAAAGAACTTCGGTCCACTCACCGAATATTCGCTTGGCACACAGAGCATTCGAAAATAGCCCCACTCCCGCATCGCAGCCATGCAAATCGCTGTGACTTTCGTGTGACGCCTCGCGCCGACTGATCGGTCGGTTGTTATAGAATCTAAAGACCCTATGAAAAAGATGCAGATTGGTATCCTCGGCGCCACCGGCGTCGTTGGGCAGAGATTTATCCAGATGCTGGAGCACCATCCCTGGTTCGAAGTGGCATGGCTTGCTGCATCCGACCGGTCCGAAGGCAAAGTCTATTCCGAAGCCGCGCGCTGGCGCCTCAAAACACAGATTCCCGCCGACGTGGCCAAGATGAAAGTCTCCCCTGCCACGCCAGAAGGCGCTCCAAAGGTCATCTTCGCCGCCCTGGACTCCGCCATTGCCGCCGAACTTGAGCCTCGCTTCGCCGATGCCGGATGCGCCGTTGTTTCGAACTCCAGCGCGCTCCGCATGCAGGAAGACGTTCCCCTGGTGATCCCCGAGGTCAACGGTGGACACATTAAGCTCATCGACATTCAAGGCTGGCGTAAAAGGAAAGGCGGCTACGTAGTCACGAATCCAAACTGCTCTGCCATCGGGCTTGTACTCGCACTAGCACCGCTCCACCAAAAATTCAGCCTCGAGACGGTCATGGCTGTCACGATGCAAGCTGTCAGCGGCGCCGGATATCCGGGCGTCGCATCGCTCGACATCCTCGGCAACGTAATCCCCTTCATCAAGAACGAAGAAGAAAAGATGGAAGAGGAAACGAAGAAACTCCTCGGAAATCTCAACGGAAAGAAAGTCATCCCCGGCGCGTTTGCGATGAGTGCGCAGTGCAACCGTGTCGCCGTCGAAGATGGCCACACCGAATCCGTCTCGATCCGCCTGAAGAAGAAAGCCACAGCAGACGAGATCATCGAAGCCTGGACCAGCTATCGCAGCGAACCTCAGACGTTGCATTTGCCCAGCGCCCCGGAGCGACCGGTGGTCTATCTGGATGCTAGCGATCGTCCGCAACCCCGTTTCGACGTGGACATGGGCGCCGGTATGACGACTGCAGTCGGACGCCTCCGCCCCTGCAGCGTGCTCGACTGGAAATTCACCGTTCTGTCACACAATACGATACGCGGAGCCGCGGGCGCCGCCGTCCTGAATGCCGAACTCCTGAAAGCCAAAGGCTACCTCGGATGACCGGAAGTCCCACCGTAGCGCCGGCGTCTCGCCGGCTGTCGCGCGGGCGTCTCGCCCGCGCATGCCCTTCTCGGCATGATGTCTCGAGCCTCCATCCGGAGTCCCGCCGATGATCGTCATGAAGTTCGGTGGCACTTCCGTCGAAGACGCCAAAGCCATCGACCGCGTCGCCTCGATTGTTGAAGGACGCCTTCAACAACGACCGTTAGTCGTCGTCAGCGCCATGGCGAAAGTCACCGACACGCTGCTGACCATGGCCCGTGCTGCCGGGGAAGGCGAACGCAAGACGGCCCTCAAGCTCTGCCGATCTCTGCAGGAACGTCATTACAATGCAGCGAGTGAACTGCTAGGCACGGCGCGCTTCACCGAGTTTCATTCCGAACTGGGCACAGACTTCGAAGCCCTTGACGAACTGCTCCGCGGCATCTCCGCCGTCGGAGAAATCACTCCCCGCACAACCGATCTCGTCGCCGCGTTCGGCGAAATGCTTTCCAGCAGGATCGTCGCCGCCGCTTTCGAAGCCCGCGGCCTGAATGGCGCACACGTCGACTCCCGCGACATCCTCGTGACTGACAGCGCGTACATGCAGGCTGTCCCGCAATACGATGAGACCAACGCACGCCTGCAGGCGCACGTCCTTCCATTGCTGCAAGCGGGCAAAGTACCGGTGATGGGTGGTTTCATTGGCGCCAATCGCGCAGGAATCACAACCACGATTGGCCGCGGCGGCTCCGACTTTTCTGCCGCCATTTTCGGCGCAGGCCTCGGCGTCGACCGCATTGAGATCTGGACCGACGTTGACGGGATTCTGACCACGGACCCGCGAATCTGTCCCGAGGCGCGCCGCATCAAGGTCATCAGTTTCGACGAAGCCGCTGAGTTGGCTTACTTCGGCGCAAAAGTATTGCACCCGGCGACGGTTCTTCCCGCCATCCAGAAGAACATTCCGGTCTACGTTCTGAACTCGCGCAATCCCTCATGCGAAGGAACGCGCATCACGACGCGTGCTCCCCGCGCCAAGAATATCTTCAAGGCGATTGCGGCCAAGAAGCGCATCACCATCATCGATGTCGCCGCGCCGCGGATGTTGCTGGCTCACGGCTTCCTGCGAGCGATCTTCGAAGCATTCGACCGCCACAAAGTCGCAGTCGACGTAGTCTCGACTTCGGAAGTCAGCGTGTCGTTAACCGTCGACTCGAACCAGGCCATTCCCGCGCTGGCCGCCGATTTAGCTAAACTCGCCGATGTGAAGTATGAAGGTCGCAAAGCAATTGTCTGCCTGGTCGGCGAAAACCTGCGTGAAACTCCCGGGATTGCCGCGCTGGTTTTCCGCGAACTCGCCGACAAGAAGATCCGGATGATTTCTCAAGGCGCCTCCGAAATCAACCTGACCTTCGTGATTGAAGAAGACGAGGTACCGGACGTCATCCAGCGCCTGCACAAGACCTTCTTCGCCGAACTCGACCTCGAAGCCTTCGCGTAACTTTCAGTACGCCGGCGCCTGCCCTGAGCGAAGCCGCAGAGGCCCGCCGGCTGCCCGCGAGGGCGTCTCGCCCTCGCAACCGGAGCCATCCTCACCTTAAACCGACAGCAACCTCTCAAAGAACGTCCGATATTTCTGCAGCGCGACGCGTAAATCTTCTGTCGAAACCGTATCCCCGCGGTCCCACTGCTTTTCCAACCCGGAGCGCTCGTCCGCGAAAACCTCTGCCAAACGCTTCATCGCTGACGCCACGAGTCCATCCGCCTGTTCGACCGCTTTGCGCGGCTCATCGACGAAACCAACTTGAATTTCTTTCCAACGGGAGCGCAACCCCTGCAACTCCTCGCTGGGAAACAGAGGTGAACTTTCGACATCCGCGCTTTGTCCCGTGCCACGCTCCGGCGCCAATATCTGCGGACCCGGGCCGGCGCTCGCCGGACGTTTTCCCTGTGCCAGATCGGCAGTCGTGATGCCTTCATCCTCAAATCTCGGTTGTTCTTCAAGTGTCGGCTGATCTTTCCTTAGGGGTGTAGCCATCTTTAGTTATGCTCCCTTTCTCTCAGAGTGACGTTCTTCGAGCAATTCCTGGAATAACGCTCGGTAGTGCACCATCGCTTGGCGTAGGTCCTCGGTGCTGGCCTGGCCTGCCCCGTGCCTCACCGCAATCGAATGAGCCGCACGGTAGTTATCGACAATTACCGGATAATCGACGGAAAGATCGGCCGCCCGTTGCTCAAACTCTCCAATCGGATATCCCCGCGCCTGCATCACGTCCGTGACAAGACTTTCGGCGACGGTTACCGCTCCTGCCGGGTCGTCGACAAAACGCGCCTGCACCTCCCGCCAGCGCGTCTCGAAGGCTGTTCGATCTGAAGCACTCAGCGGACGAATCTTGAACTTCTCTCGTCGCTTCTGCCGGAATTCAAGAACTCCTTCGGCCTTGCGTGGATCTCCTTCTTGTTGCAAGACTCGGTCATATTCGGGTCCAAACCTCTGTTTGAGCTTTACACTTCGCCGCTTGCGTGAAGTCGCAAATGCGATTGCAGCAACCACAACCAGCGCAATCACAATCACTGCTACCACAATCACTACCTGTTGCTGATCCATGCATCCTCCAGGGATCCATCTCGGCCGCTATGGGATGCGGCAGCCATGGCGGATGTTGTCGATCCTTCGAGGAGCTTCGCGGGACATGGGAATTTCCCCTGCCTCATGTGGTTAAATCGTGTAGGGAATAGTGCGATGAATCTTCTTCTTCTGGGTCGGGGAAAAACCGGATCGCTGGTCGCGGATATCGCGAGGGAGCGCAGGCATCACGCTCGCGTCATCGGTGCGAAAGAGAATTCCGACAGCGCGGGCCTACGTCCTGAGAATCTTCAGAACATTGACGCCGTCATCGATTTCACCACTCCTCATTGTGTGATGGCCAACATTGAGGCCTGTGTCATCGCCGGCAAGAACATGGTCGTCGGCACCACTGGCTGGTACAAAGGAATCGATCAAGTAAGGGATCTCGTGAAGCGTCATGGAACAGGCTTCGTGTACGCGGCGAATTTCTCAGTCGGTGTGAACCTCTTTCTGGAAGTCGTCCGCTCCGCGGCCTCCGCTCTGAATTACGACTACACCGGGCAGATTTTCGAGCGGCACCACGTTCACAAGAAAGACGCTCCCAGCGGCACGGCAATGGCCATGCAACGCGCCGTCCACGAAGCCAGCGGCAACAAAGAAGAGGTCGAAATCACTTCCTTCCGCGAAGGAGAGGTTGTCGGCTTCCACGAACTGATTTTCGAATCCGCTGCCGATCGCATCTATCTCAGCCACGACGCCAAATCTCGCCGCGGCTTTGCCGAAGGCGCAGTAAGAGCCGCGGAGTGGCTCGCCGGGAAAAAAGGCTTCTACGAATTCAAAGACATCTGGCGAGAGCTGTAGAGCGATGACTGGACCCTGATCCCTGTCGTCTGATCTCGGGTGTGATTCGGAGCCCCACCCACCACCAACCACAGATCACTGAACCCGCATTTCCCTCGACCTCCCCTTCGCGCTATCTTAGTTCCATGCAAATCCAAGGATGCGGTACTGCACTCGTAACGCCATTTCAGCAAGACGGATCGATTGACGGCGCAGCGCTTCGCAACCTGGTTGCGTGGCAGATCGAATCCGGTATCGACTTCCTGGTGCCGTGCGGCACAACCGGCGAGACTCCCACCCTGACGCACGATGAGTGGCTGCACGTCATCGATACCACGATCGAAGTCGCTGCCGGACGCGTCCCCATCGTTGCCGGCGCCACCTCAAACGCCACGTATGACGCAGTCGAAAAAGCGAGGGAACTCGCGGCACGCCCTGGCGTAAACGCCATCCTGACGGCCTCTCCGTATTACAACAAGCCTACGCAGGAAGGCCAATACCGCCACTTCAAAGCCATTGCGGAAGCCGTTCCTGACAAACCGATCATTCTCTACAACGTTCCCGGACGCACCGGCACCAACATCGAGCCATCCACACTGGCTCGCCTGTGCGAGACTCCGAACATCATCGCCGTCAAGGAAGCCAGCGGCAACATGACCCAGATCGCGGAGGCAATCAGCAGCACCCGCGACGGTTTCTTAGTCTTCTCCGGCGATGACGCGGTCACACTTCCGGTCATCGCGCTCGGCGGAGTTGGAGTGATTTCGGTGGCCTCGAATGAAATTCCCCGTGAGATGGCCGAACTGACTCGCGCCGCTTTGAATAACGACTGGGCAACGGCCCGCAGCCTGAATCGCAAATATCTGCCCCTGATGCAGGCGAACTTTATCGAGTCCAGCCCTCTTCCCGTCAAAGCCGTGCTCGCAATGATGGGAAAGATGGAAGAACTCTACCGGCTTCCACTGGTTCCGATGCGGCGGGATACGCGCTCGCGCCTGCAGAAGATCGCCACTGAAGTCGGACTGGTCACTAAGCCTGCATCACCAACTCCGGACGCGGCAGAATTTTTCATTTACGAAAACTGGGCGGCCGGTCCGCACAAAATCGTCGTGCATCGCGGCAGTTGTGGCCAGTGCAGCCACGGCAAAGGACGTCCCGCCGGACATGACGCCACCCACGCTCGCTGGCACGGCCCTTACAGCACTCTCACCGAAGCCCGCGGCATCGCCCATGCGATGACCAACATTCTGATCCGCAGCGAATGCAAGTGCGTGTAAATGCAGAACCCAAATGCATAGCAGTGCTCGTGACAAAGAAACGTAAGTAACTGCGATCGCGTCCATATTCGTTGACCACGAGACGCGCAAGAGTCAACAATCCGTCCAGCGGGCGTTCATGAAGAAAGCGGCGATATCGCTATCCATTTCCGTGCTTCTGTTTCTGCTGGCAACTGCGCTTTGTCTTCCTGGCATGTGTGGCTGTGTCTCTTGGATCGGCCTCCCCCAGTCCGACTTCCTCGGAATATTGGCTATGGTTTTCTATGCTGTCGGGATCCTTGGAATCCTCGTTTCGATTTCATGGCTCGCCTTCTTGGTAGTCCGGATGGCAGTACGGCGAATTCGTAATGCCTGAACCCAACCCTCGACTTTGACAATTCAGCAATCGACATTCAACAATCAACAATTCATGTCGAACCTGCAATCCGCCATCGAACGCCTCTCCGCGCTCGGGGAAGTCGAGCGCGATCCCGAAGCCCGCAAGACATTTCTCGAATTCCGCGACCAACTGACTCAGGGCAAACTTCGCGCCGCCGAAAAACTCGATGGCAAGTGGAGAGTCAACACCTGGGTGAAACAAGGCATCCTGCTCGGCTTCCGCCTCGGCGTTCTTGCGGAAATGCCCGCCGGCCTCTCCTTCGTCGACAAAGACACGTTCCCTGCCCGCCAATTTACAGTGAACGACAAAGTGCGAGTCGTTCCGGGAGGTTCTTCCGCACGCGTCGGAGCCTACATTGCCCCATCGGTAATCTGCATGCCTCCGATGTTCGTGAATGTTGGCGCGTACGTCGATGAAGGTACGATGATCGACTCCCACGCACTTGTGGGCTCGTGCGCCCAAATCGGCAAGCGCGTTCACCTGAGCGCGGCCGCCCAGGTCGGCGGTGTTCTGGAACCCGTCAACGCCGCGCCAGTGATCATCGAAGACGACGTCTTAGTTGGAGGAAACTGCGGAATCTACGAAGGGACCCTCGTCCGCACTCGCGCTGTGCTTGGGGCTGGAACGATTCTCACACGCTCGACGCCGCTTTATGATCTTGTGAAAGGCGAAGTCTACCGATCCGGCGCGGATACTCCATTGGAAGTTCCGGAAAACGCCGTCGTCGTTCCGGGCTCACGTGCAGTCAAGAAAGGCCCCGCCGCAGATTGGAACCTTTCACTCTATACGCCGGTCATTGTGAAGTACCGCGACGAAAAGACAGATAAGGGAATCGAACTCGAAGACTGGCTCCGCTGAATTCTCTGTGAAACTCTGTGCACTTTGGTGAAAGATTTTGGCCGTCAGGGGCCGCTAATCCTGAATGATGATCCGCAATTGCTTTGCATCGCCGTCTAGCGAGAGCTGGGAAAATCCGCGAATGATCGCATCCGCTCCAGCCAACTTCTCCCCAGCGTAGGTGCTCGCCAGCCCGATCACTTTCATGCCGCCGGCGCGTGCCGACTGAATCCCCGCCGGAGCATCTTCAATCACGAGACAATCCGCCGGACGCACACCCAACCGCTCCGCGCCTATCAAATACGGCTCCGGGTCGGGCTTTCCGTTCGTCACATCATCCGAGGTCACCAGCGCATCCGGCACTGGGAGACCGCAATACCGCAGGCGATTTTGCGCCAGCGGTCTCGTTCCGGACGTCACAACTCCCCAACGTCTGTCTGGAATCGATTTCACGAAATCGAGTGCGCCGGGCATGACCACGACACCACGCTGATCGCTTGCCTCGTGGCTCTCGATCGCAGCAGCCTCGGCCGCAGCATCCAGGTGCGGCGCCACTCTCCGGATTACCTCAATTGTGCGGACTCCATGCGCAATCGCCATGATCGCGTCGCCGTCGACTCCCTTGCGCGCAGCCCATTCGCGCCATTCGCGGTCCACTTGCCGCGTGGAATCTACCAGGACTCCGTCCAGATCAAAAAGTATGGCTGAACAGGAAAATGTCGGCATTCCTAATCTTTATCACAAGCGATGGGCCACAAAGGCGACGGGAAACGCGAAAGACAATCTCGGGAAGTGCCATTCCGAACATCCGCATCTGCAGCCGCGCACAGCACAGAATGGACGCAAGAAATCAGCTATGTCCCACTCGGCAAACTCGCCTGACTCTGTGCCGCCCACTCGGCTTGTACACGCTGCCGCACCAGCAGATGCCGCTGCCGGAAGTGTGCCTTCGCCCGCTCTCCCCAAGCCCGCACAAACCAGTAATTCAATCCCGCCCCAATCGCTGAACTCGCCAAAGGAATAAGCCGCCCCGCCCATTTCTCCACCACTTCGGCGCTGGCTTTCGCAGCAATGCGCTGGATCACCTTCGGCACAAATCGGTTCACCACTTCCTTTTCCAGCAATTCGCGGCTGATGTCCACGCCCGCCGCGCTGGCCGCCGCAATCCACAACTCGGCGATCTCGTCGTCGGTGTTGAATTCAAATCCATAGAGCAGGCTCAGCTTCTGAACCGTGCGCATCGTAATCGCCGATAGCACACCGAGATCGGGCACGATTGTGATCAATCCACCCAGACCGAATCCCGCGCCTTCGACCGCTGCCATCTTCATCCCGCTGCGGACGATTGACTCCGCCACGATATCCAATTCGCGAACATCCAGTGAATAGACTCCGTGATATCCCGAAATCGGCACGCGATACGCCGCCCGCAACTGCAATAGAAATTTCTGCGGATCGACCCGAACTGTCTCATAGGCGCGTGTCAACCCCTTAGTCAGCGCCATTTCCACGCGCCGCCGCAGCCACGATTTCCGCTCTTCGCTCATTCCACCCACCATACCGCATGCCGCAGCGCAGCGCCATGCAGTCGAATCCCGAGGCTGCGGGCTCTGTTGGCTCAAAGCTCGTGGCTCGAGCCTCGCAGCTCTGTGCTAGCATCATCCTTACCCCATGGCCACTGGAAAACTGCAGATCGTCCCTCTTGGCGGTTTGGGCGAATTTGGCATGAATTGCATGGCCGTGCGATGGGGCGAGGACATCCTCGTCATCGACGCCGGTCTGATGTTTCCTGAAGCAGAACTTCTCGGCGTCGACATCGTAGTTCCTGACATTTCTTACCTCATCGAGAACCGCGAACGTGTCCGCGGCATCATCCTCACGCATGGCCACGAGGACCACATCGGCGGCCTTCCGTGGGTCCTCTCCGAACTCAATGTTCCCGTGTGGGGCACCGAGTTCACGCTCGCTTACGTCGAAGACAAGCTCGACGAGCACGGATTGCTCGACGACGCCGATCTTCGTGAAATGCGCGCGAATGAGCGCATCAAAGTCGGAGCCTTCACGGTTCATCCGATCCAAGTGACGCATAGCCTCGTTGATTGCGTCGCTCTGGCGATTCACACGCCGCTCGGTGTGATCATTCACACCGGCGATTTCAAAGTCGATCCTACGCCGACCGACAACAAGCTCTTCGACCTCCACACCTTCGCGGAATACGGCAAAACCGGCGTCCTCGCGCTCTTGCAGGATTCCACCAACGTCGAGCGCAAGGGATACACGCCCAGCGAGCGCGCCGTCCGCCGCAAGTTCGACGAAGTCTTCGCGCACACCAAGCGCCGCCTCTTCATCTCGTGTTTCTCAAGCTCGATTCATCGCATCAATCTCGCCGTTCAACTGGCCTACGAGCACGGACGCAAAGTTGCCTTCATCGGCCGCTCCATGAACAATTCGGCCGAGATCGCCGAAGACCTGGGGTACATTGAGGTTCCTGAAGGCCTCGTCATCAATCCCGGCGAGATGAAGAACTTTCCGCCGGAAAAAGTCTGTGTCCTGATTAGCGGAACGCAGGGTGAGCCGATGTCCGCGCTCTCTCGCGCTGCGGTCGACAATCACAAGCACGCCAAGATCGAAAAGGGGGACACGGTCGTCCTTTCCAGCCGCATCATTCCCGGCAACGAAAAAACCATTTACCGGATGATCGATCACCTCTTCCGGCGCGAAGCGCATGTCATCTACGAAGACGGCACCAGTCCTCCGGTCCACGTCTCCGGGCACGCCAGCCAGGAAGAACTTAAGCTCATCATCAACCTGGTCAAGCCGAGATACTTCATCCCGGTTCATGGCGAATACCGTCAGCTCAAGCTGCACGCGGAAATGGCCGCCGCCATGCGCAGTTCCGTCGGCAAGGTCATGCTGATCGAGAGCGGCGACATTCTGGAATTCGATGAACTCGGCGCGCGTAAGACGGGCAAAGTGAACGTCGGCCGCGTCTGCATCGACTCGGGCAGCCGCACCGACGTCGTCGAAGATCTCATCATCAAAGACCGCCGCCACATCAGCGAAGATGGCATCGTCCTTCCGATCATCGCGATCAACAAGCTCTCCGGAAAAGTCGAGACTCCGCCTGAAATTGTCACCCGCGGCTTCAACGTCGGGGAAGACGGATTCATGGAAGGCGCCCGCCGCATGGTCGAGGACACACTCGCCCACTCGAGCGAGGAAGAAAAAGCTGACTACGGCGTAATCAAGGAAAAAATCCGCGCCGACCTGAAACGCTACATCAACAAGCAGTCGCAGAAACGCCCGCTGATCATGCCTGTGATTCTGGAAATCTAGGTGGTTGCTTCCGTCTGGAGAGGATTAACCCACCGCAAGCCCGGAAACCGCGCGAAGTCGCGATCTGCTGTGTGCAGGACTCCTCCGTACTCGATTGCGAGAGCAGCAATCTGTGCATCATTTGCCATTGATCCCGCCGCTTGCCCTTCGATCAGCATTTGACGCAGCAACGACCAGTGATCCTCTCCGGGTTCAAGCGTCCGAACATTGGGCTGCGATAGCCACTGATCCACGATCTGGCACGCCTGCTCCATCGAGAATCTCGCACCAGGTAATCGCTTGTTGGTCATGATCCGTACGAACGCAGTGATTGCATGCCAGGGTAGCCCTACGGCCTCCGAACCGGAGATCGTCTTTTCCACCCACGCACGAGACTTCGCATGATAGGTTGCTGTGCCGTCGTAGGCATAAATGAGAAGATTCGCGTCGAAAACGATCACCGGTGATCTGGCCCTTCCAAGTATTCCAACAAATCTTCCACTTTGTCGTAATGGGGCAGCCCCAGATTAATAGGCGTCACTTTGAAGGGCTTTCGAGCAGGCTTCTCCGGGGTAGTCAAACCGGCGCGAAGATATCGATTTACAACTTGCTTGAAAGGCTGTCCTGATCGCCGCGACTCTTTCTTGAGCAGCGTCGCAATATCATCGTCAATGGTTAAGGTTGTGCGCACATCATGATGATCTCACGACAGGCATCATGATGTCAACGCGGCCGTGTCTCCAGGCCCACCTGCTTCCACAACCAATTCCACTGCCACGTCCTTCCCCAAACGTTCGGCGGAATCTGGTATCCCAGTTGTTTCGCCAGCATGAGAATCTGCGCCCGATGATGCGCCTCGTGCGAGAAGATGTAAGCGAACATCGATCCGCCGGCCGGCCAAACCGGAGCCCAACTCCCCCGCGAAAACTTGGTCACACGCCGCTTTTCTCCGCCTGTTAGAGCATCCTCCAACATGCGCAAACACTGCTCCGCGCTCTCTGCATGAGCAGCCGAAGCCTGCTTCATGGTGCACTTGGCTGGATCGAGTGGTTTCGGACACCTCAAGTGCGGCGCCGAATTCCTGATCCATACGAGTCGAGAGTTGTGCAGATGTGCAAAGATTGCCGCGATCGGCCGCCCGCTACCCTTCTTCCCAGGAGGTTGTGCGCGCCACGCCCGCGGATCAAGATGCTTCAGCAGAATCTGGTTCATCAGATCGTTCACGGAGTACGTCTCCACCAACACTGTCGCAAGCTCTTGTTGTGAGGACGGGCCCTCAGTCGCATGCTTCCTAAGTTTCATGTCTCGCCTCCCAAATGTGGTCATCCTGAGCGGAGCATTTGCCGAAGCAAAGCGGAGGCAAATGCGCAGTCGAAGGATCCCTACCTATCCCGCACCGCCGCAGACATGGAAAGGCATTCGCTCGACGCTGCTCATGTAGTTGCGAACAATGCAATGGTCCTCGGACTCGGACGGTCACGAGCGATGGTCTATCCCTGCAGTGGCAGCAGAACCGCCCTTAACGATACTCTGTTGTAGTCACCTTGAATCGAATGATCACCCTTTCCGACCTCCGCGCCGCCCAATCCCGCCTCAACGGCATCACCAAACGCACCCGCCTCGTCGAATTCAAGACCTGTGCCGAAGACCCGCGACGTCTTTTCCTGAAGCCCGAGAACCAGCAACCCATCGGCGCCTTCAAGCTCCGTGGCGCTTACAACAAGATCGCTGCGCTGTCGGACGAAGAACGGAATCGCGGCGTAATCTCCTATTCGAGCGGAAATCACGCGCAAGGTGTCGCCTACGCTGCGCGCGCGCTGAAAACGAAAGCGGTCATCGTGATGCCGAACAACGCCCCTCAAATCAAGCGCGAGGCCACCGCGAAACTCGGAGCGGAAATTGTTCTGGTCGGCCCCGGCTCCGACGAGCGCAAAACCAGAGCCGAAGAACTCGCCGCCCAGCATGGATACGTCATCGTGCCGCCCTACAACGACGAACACATCATTGCCGGACAAGGCACCATTGGTCTCGAAATTCTCGAGGAATTTCCGGAAGTTGAAACCGTCCTCGCTCCCGTCGGCGGCGGAGGCCTCATCTCCGGCGTCGCCGCCGCCATCAAGCTGACGAATCCCAAGGTGAAAGTCATCGGTGTCGAACCCGAACTCGCTGCCGACGCGCGAGCCAGCCTGCGGCAGGGAAAGATCGTTCAGTTCCCCGCCGAACGGGTCAGCCGCACGGTCGCAGACGGCCTCCGCACGCAAAGCATCGGCCCCATCAATTTCGAGCACATCCGCGCTTACGTCGACGACATCATCACAGTCAACGAAGACGAAATCCACCAAGCAATGAAATATCTCGCCGCGAATCCGGAAACGATCGCCGAGCCGAGCGGCGCAGTCGCGACCGCCGGATTCATCTTTCACGCCAAAGGACTCCCGAAGGCAACGCACCATGTCGCAATCATCAGCGGCGGCAATATTGAACCGGAAATGCTCGAGAAGATCCAAACTTCGAAGTGAATTTCCTTAGTGGACCTTCGTGCCCTTTGTGGTTCAGGGTTTTTAGGTTCATCTGAGTTTTCCACAGCCCAGCAATGTTCAGATAACCTTGACTTAGAAACACCAAATCGTCATCCTGAAAGCGCAGCGCAAAACTATGGCGAACGCGACGAAACGCGCCTCTAAGTTCTTTGAACACAAGATTTTGCCCGCAACTGCTTGCAGCTCTGAGATTTTTTCTGAGATTTCCTCTAACCCAATGATTCCAAAGACCCGGGGGGGAGGGGGGTATATCCCCAAGATCAGCGCATTCCCATTTCGGGAATTCGCAGTTTTCCTCGCAACGCTCGTTCTGATCTTCTTTTCCACTGCCGCACGCGCCGACGCGGTGCGCGGCACTCTTATCCACGAATCCACAATTCGCGTCTCTCCCAGCAGCGACGCTGCCAAACTTGGCGAGGTTGCCCGCGGACACGAAGTCGTCATTATCGACGCCAGCCGCGACTGGGTTCACGTCGAAGCCATCCTCCGCGATCCGCGCCGCGAAACCGACGAAGTTGAAGACGATGAGGAAGCACAGGGCAAGACGATTACCGGATGGATCCGCAACAACGGCCTCGTCACCCTCAGCACCCCCAATGGCGACAAGATCATTTTCGGCGAGGCTGCTAACTCTGAAGACGAAGCGAGCCGCCGCCGCGGACGCCGCGACGCCGCGCAAGACGCGATGCGCCTCTACTACCGCGTCTACGACTTGTTCCCGACTTCTCCGTTGGCCGGTGAAGGACTCTACCGCGCCGCCGACATCCGCTGGCAGATCGACCGCTCCGACGTTTTGACGCGACCTTCGGCGCGCGAGCGCGAAGCCTACATGCGCGGACAAATTAACGAAGAGTGGATGAAGTTGGTCATCAAGAAATATCCGGGAACGAAATGGGCCGACATGGCCGCGTTTCACCTGATCGAAAACAAACTCTGCGGCGACTGGCAAGCTGCCTCAAAGTGTCCCGAAAAAGAATCGGATCTGTACGAGAAGTACGTGAAGGATCATCCGCAGTCGCCCTCGAATCCCGAAGCGCTATACGACGCAGCGTGGCGACAATCCGCGCTGATCGAGATCTACGAGACCGAAGCAAACCTGAAAAAATCAGGGGACGCGAAGACACACGCGCTCGATCTCGCGCAAAGAATCGTCAGTCAGTACAGCCAAAGCGACTGGTCGAATCGCGCCCAGACACTGCTGTTCTACGTGCAGCAAGGCATTCCGACCTACGGAAACGCAGGAGACTGATCGAATCCGTTTCATTGTCATCCTGAGCGGAGTGATTGCTTCGCAACAAGCGAAGCAGCCACGCAGTCGAAGGATCCCTAGCGCGACGAGACACTCGCTCGCAACTCCCAATCCCTAACACAACCTGAGATACTGTCCCCTCACCCTTCGGAGGAAGATTGAACCCTTATCTGCAATCGGTCATTCTGGGAATCGTCGAAGGCCTCACCGAATTTCTCCCTGTAAGCTCGACCGCGCACCTGCGTCTCTCGGAAGCCCTGCTTCACATCAGCCTCTCCGACGGCTATTGGAAGATGTATTCCATCGTCATCCAGCTGGGTGCAATTTTGTGCCTGCCAGTTTATTTCTGGAGCCGCATCACTAAGTTTCTTTCGACTTTTCCTCGCGGTGAGACCGGAAATCGCACCATCCTTACGCATCCTTTGGGCCTCACCGCCGTTGCGTTCGTAGTCACAGCAATTCCGTCGTTCCTGCTGACCAAGGTGATCGGAAAGCATCTGGAAGACATCACGATCATCGGCTGGTCGTTACTGATCGGCGGAATCGTGATGTGGATTGTCGACGCCATGAACGCCAAGGCCGAAGCCGCAGGCCCGAACGGCAATAGCCGCATTCACACCTGGAAAATGGAAGACATGAGCCTCGGACAGTCCATCTGGATCGGCTTCTGCCAGATCTTTTCCGCCGTTTTTCCGGGAACGTCGCGATCGATGTCCACCATCGCTGCTGGACAGATTGCCGGAATGTCACGAGCATCGGCTCTCGAGTTCTCGTTCTTCGTTTCTATCCCGACAATGGCTGCCGCGACGCTTTACACGCTGTACAAATCGCTCCGTGGCAAAGGCGAGAACCCAATCGGTGTCTCGCAACTGACCGGACACGAATGGATCGTTCTCGCGATCGGCTTTATCGTGTCGTTCCTCGTTGCTTACGCATCAGTTGCGTGGTTTATGGCCTGGGTCCGCAAGAGAGGTTTCACTCCGTTCGCGATCTACCGCATCGTGATTGGAATTCTCGTATTGGTATTCGCCGCAAGGCTGGCGTAGAGACGTTGCTTGCAACGTCTCGCTGACCACGAGCAAGAGTTTTCAATCTAAAGAAGCCTCGGCGAAATGCCATGTCCTCAGGCACTTGTGGCGCTTTCGACAGAGACGCTGCAAAGCATCGGTTCTATGGATAACCACGTGAACACTTCCGACCAATTCCCTCATTGTGAGAACCCCGTTCTATTGGCATAATGTAAAGGCTCTGGCCGATGATCGAGCCGAGGACTGCACGTGTCTTTGGCGACAAATCCGGCCTTCATGGATTATCTGGCAGCGATTTTTGTTCCCACCGGGAACCGGCGGCTCAATGAGCTGATCGGCTTCCTGATGTGCGTCTCCGCGCTCCTCCTTTTCCTCGCACTCGTTTCCTATTCACCGCTCGATCCTTCGTGGAATAGCGCCTCGGTGCTCACCGGCGCGCATGCCGCACGCAACTGGATCGGAGTCGTTGGCGCTTACGGCGCTGATGCTCTGCTGCAGTTCTTCGGCGTGGGCGCATTTCTGATGGTGATTTTCCCCACGATGCTGGGCGTGCGCTGGTTTCGTTCCAAGAAAATCCAGTCTCCGCTCGCCAAGACTCTTGGCGGAATTTGGCTGGCGATGTTCGTTCCGGCCATGCTTGCGCTTCTGCCCGGACACATGCACTGGATGGGTGTGATCCCGGTTGAAGGCCTGATGGGTCGCGTGCTGGGCGATGTTCTGATTCATTACCTGAACGTTCCCGGAGCGTACATCGTCTGCATCACTGTACTCGCAGTTGCGCTCTACCTATCGACCGCGTTCTCGTTCTCATCGGTCCAACTCTGGCTGCCTACCCGGTTCTCATTTGTGACCGCGCTGTGGAACCGCTACGAAGATTGGAAGCAGGAACGGCGCAAAAAGAAGCAGCAGAAGGAATTGGAGCAGCGTCGAATCCAAAAGCCGATCGTAAAGACGCAGCTGATTCCATCGCGTCCGTCAGCGCCGGTAGCGCCCGCGGAGCCGCGGCGCACTGGCATCGAACGCATGATGGAAGAGGAATCGCCTTCTGCACCAAAGGCTTCGACTGGAGGGATTCTCGCGACGTCGCTGCCTCCATCGACCGCTGCAGAGGAACCGGAAGTCACCGAGCGCGCCGATAGTGGACAGAAGGCGAAGACAACGATGCCGCGTATCGCCGGCGGATATAAGCTGCCCTCCAGCAGCTTGCTGCAGCGCCCGGATGAACAACAGGCCATCGATGCTGACGAACTTAAGGACTTGGCGCAGGTTCTGACGCAAAAGTACGCGGAATTCGAAGTTCACGGTCAGATTACGCAGATCAATCCCGGACCTGTGGTGACAACGTTCGAGTTCAAGCCCGAAGCCGGAATTAAGTACAGCCGCGTCACCAATCTTTCGGATGATCTCTGCCTCGCCTTGAAAGCCGAGAGCATCCTGATCGAGCGCATGGCTGGTAAGAGCACCGTGGGAATTCAGGTGCCGAACCGTCAGCGCGAAATCATATGGCTGCGCGAGAACATCGAGTCACAAGAGTTTATGGGCTCGAAGTCGAAGCTGACCATGGCGATGGGCAAAGATATCAACGGCCGCATTGTCACTGCCGACCTAGCCGGAATGCCGCACTTGCTGATTGCCGGATCGACTGGGTCGGGCAAGAGCGTCGCGATCAACGCCATGATCATGTCGATCCTGTACAAGGCGACACCGGATCAGGTGCGACTGATTCTGGTCGATCCCAAGCGTCTGGAACTCGGAAACTACGAAGGCGTTCCGCATCTATACACGCCCATCATCACCGAACCGAAGCTGGCGGCGAACGCGCTGCGCAATGCCGTGCGCGAAATGGAACGGCGGTTGAAGCTGCTGGCAGCGAAAGGCGTCCGGAACATCGATCAGTACAACAAGTTGTTCGAAGGAGCTGACACGCCGAGCCTGTTCGGCGAGGATTCGGAAGAGAAGCCAATTCCCTACATCGTGATCATCATCGACGAATTGGCCGACCTGATGATGCTCGACTCCAACAACGTGGAAGAATCGATTACCCGGCTCGCTCAGATGGCTCGCGCAGTCGGCATTCACCTGGTCCTGGCAACGCAGCGCCCTTCGGTCGACGTCATCACTGGGTTGATCAAAGCGAACTTCCCTGCCCGCGTTTCGTTCCGAGTCGCAACGAAGGTCGACTCGCGCACGATTCTCGACGCCAATGGATCTGAGGCTCTGTTGGGCAAAGGCGACATGTTGTATCTGCCGTCTGGCTCGGCTCGCGTACATCGCCTGCACGCTCCGTTCGTCACCGAGAAGGAAATTGCCGCAGTAGTCGAATTCTGGAAGGCCCAAGCCACCGCCGAATATCAGCAATCGTTTCTGGAAGCTCCCAAAGAAGAGCGCGAAGCGGGCGCCGGTGGAAGCGGCGGAGAAGGTGGCGAGGGTGGAGAAGCCGAAAACGATCCGATGTACAACGATGCGGTAAGACTCGTTGTAGAGTTCGGCAAGGCTTCAACTTCCCTGCTGCAAAGGCGCTTACGAATCGGCTACGGACGAGCCGCGCACCTGATCGATCTTATGGAGCAGGACGGAATTGTCGGCGCAGCCGACGGTCCGAAACCGCGCGAGGTTCTCAAGCGTCCCGATTGGGTCTCTGAGATCGAAGAATCGATGCGGTAGTCGGGCTTTCAATTCAAGAAGAAAAGGGCGGCCACAAAGGCCGCCCTTCAGCTTTTGCAGCTTCAGTTAGAACTTGAACACGATGCCGATCGGCATGCGGAAGTTCTTGCTGCTGGTGGTTCCGTTGCTGTGCAGCATCATCCAATCGCCGCTAGCACGGAAGGCCATGAAGTGGTTGATGTTGATATCAACACCACCGCCAGCCAGGAGCGCCATTCCGTTGCCGCTGCCGGTAACGCCCGCGAACGAAGCCGTGGCGTGGTCTCCACCGATCAGGGCGTGTACGAACGGCGTATAGCCCTTGTTCGCGCGCAGCGAGAGCTGCGGGCCGAAGGTGTAGGTGTAGTTGTGGTAGCTCACGCCGGCCTGCGACGTGAAGGACGATCCGAAGTCGCCGGTGATCCCGAAGTTGCTGTTGAAGTTACCGGTTCCCGCGAAGCTGAAACCGTTCGCGTTGAAGCCGCCGTCGAGATGCGAGTACTGGTATCCGCCAAAGAACTCAGCCTTGGGGTAACTTCCGGACTCGGCCGCCATCGCTGACGCCGCAAACAGCCCTAAGAAGCAAGCTACGACCATGAATTTACGCACTTGTGACTCCTCCAGAGTAGGGTTGATTTCGGGCGATCGCGCGGTAGGGCCCGGTGCCCGCGTGTTGGCGCAAAAGTGTGCCCGAGTCGTACGGTGTTCCGTACACAGTTGAATCGATCTGACGATTACCAGCAAGTAACCGAAGTCGGAGACAGAGTTACACTTTCGTGACGAGCTAAGTTGTTGACATGAAGTTTCTTAACTGACTTGGCAGGACTTCCGACAGAGCACGGGATGCTGTCAGTAGGAGAACAAACTGGCGGAATGGAGCACGAGGTTTGACGTGATCTTCTTAGAAGATACCGAATCGGAGCGGTTGCTGAACACGACGTAATAGTTCCCAGCACCATCGGGCAGGCTCTGGTGAATTTTCGCCTGCCGCACGTTGCCGCTGTCATAAATCGAGCTAGCAGAGCTTGCTTGTCGCCAGGCCTCGAACGCCGTCTCGTTCAAGAGCAGCACCTGGATTGCAGCTTCAGTTGCGGGTTGGCCGGCAGAGTTTGCGATTTCGGCCTTGAAGTCTCCCACCAGGACCATGTTTTTCGAACCCTGCGGCAGACTGAACTGATAGTAGCGGAAGCTGTGGGGACCGATCTGGAATGAGCTGTTCAGGACAGGCTGATCCGGTTTGCGTCCGAGAAGCTGCCGGAAGCCTTGTGCGAAAGGATTGGAGCTGAAAACGGCCCAGGCGATCATGGCGAGTACGATGACGAGCACGATCCGGCCGAAGCATCCGAAACATCCCCTCTTCTTCATCGAACCGCCCCCGTTCGGAGCCCGCGAAGGGCAAGTGAAGTCAGTGCAAGCGCTGCCAGGATCATCACAGCCCACAGAACGACGGTGTGGCGTTCCGACCACGGCCGTTGATCGGGACGACCTGCATACTGCGGGTTGTGCGTTCCTGGCTCAAGCTGGGCTTCTCCGGGCGATGGCTCTACATGGAAGAACTTCGCGTAATCGTAAACCGGCGGTTCGAGTTTCTCGTCGCCATAGTAAAGGCGCAGGGTTGAGCTGCCGTTCGGGTCAAAATAGATCCGATGTTCGACTGCGAAGGACTGAACCGCAGAGATGTTCAGCGGGGGGTTATCGCCATTGTCGATATCGATGTTGACCGGACCTGAGGATTCTGAAGCGTTGACCCAAAGCTGTTCGTTGGTCACGAGGGTATCGCCCCGCTTCACCCGCACACGGCTGATCTCTCCGCTGGCAATTTGCGCACCCGTCGAATCCTGAATACTCACGGTCCGGCGGAAGTTTACCTGCTTCGGATCCACCTGAAAAACGATCCGGCTGAGCGGCACGCGCTTCGGGATATCGCAAGACACTGTCGTTGAGTGCGCTTTCTGCACGGGCACAGTACAGGAGCCAATCCTGGTCCATGCGGACTGCTGCTCCCGCAGATTGTAGAGCGTCGCCCCCTTAACCTGGCTTGGCTGAATTCCGGCAGCAAGTTTTAGGTGCAGATAGCGGAAACTCGAAGCTGGCAGCTTCAACTGAAAATTCGAGCCCAGCTGCTCTTTGGAGAAGTCATAGAGCGTCGAAGTCGGCAATTGAACCGTGGTCTGACCGAGCAAACTCCCGCCCGAGACTGCAGCCGTGATCACAAAATCGTGGGCCTCCAGCTTCAGATGAATGCGGTCATACTCGGTGAGCGGCTCAGTATCGAGATCGAATTCGGTGTGACCGGAGACGCTGCCCAGGTTCAGGATTTTGGCCTCGACTTCCTCCGAAGAAATCCCCGCCCGCTGCTCTTCGATCGCGTACTGCACTGGATCGCTGCCGCTGTACAGCCTCAGATCGCCGAGATCCGGGCGGGAATGCGTCCAGATTTCCTGGTCCACAACGAAGAAATTCTGACGGTCCGATTGGGAGACCTGCACTTCGCGGATATTCGTGAAATAGGGGATTGCGGCCTCAGGCCGTCCCTGTGCCTGTATGAGCAAAAGTACGAGCGCCGCCACCAGAGACCTCATGCCCCGGTCGTGCTCCCTTCCGATTTCTCGTGGGCGCGGCTCTTGGCCGAAAGTTTGAGCCAGTCCCGTTGATACACAAAGGAAATTGCCAGGAGCAAAACGCCGAGAACCATAAAGCTCACGATGCGGTAAGCGCGATCGAGCTGCGAGACGTCATAAATGAATACTTTGCCGATGGTGAACGCGATCAGGACCAACGCCTGCCACCGGACAAAGGCGCTCCGGCGCACGAATCCGATGATCATTAACATGGCGCCGTAGGCCATCCAGAGAGCCGAAAACGTGAAGTCACGCTCAATATCGATACGGTGCATGTCGGCGTAGGCCAGGCGGGTTCTGTCCAGGAACATCGGCCGCAAATCGGACAACTGCCGCGAGAAGTAGTCGGAAACTTCGCGGGTCAGCGCGATCAGGGCCAGCAGGTTCAGCGCAACCAGAGATACCGCACCAACCGTGTTAGCGGCTTCGTCATCGCGCTTACCGGCGTACCAGGCCACAGCACCAAGAACCGCGATAGCAACGGTGTACGTCGCCATCCGCATGTTGAAGATCAATTGTTGCGAGGTGACGAAATTGTCGATCAACAAGAGCCGCACGACTCCCATGGCCAAAGCGGCCAAGGCAAACACGTTCAGGAAATCGGATTGGATTCGATTTGCAATCCACAACAGCACGGCGGCTTCGACGAACCAGCCGATGGTGATCCAGTGGGCGCCGAGACGAATCGGGATGGCGATGGTGATGAAGCCGATCGCCACAGCGAGGTGAAGGAAGTAGAGAATCTCTGTCGTCCCCGGCGTCAGTTCTCTGGCGTGAACCTGGCGGCTCAGGAAGATGTAGACCGCCGCCAATCCCAGCGCGAACCAGGCCATGTAGGTTTTGTTCACTTCCTGAATCATGCCGTAGGCCTGAAGGAAATACACACCTGCGTTCAGGAATGCCAGAACCGCGGGGATCGCGGCGAAGATCGGGCTTTCGCCTTCCGGTTGAAGCGTGATCAGTGGCGCGATGGCGAAGATGGCAAAGAACAGGGTCGCGAACCCCAGCGTCACTTCAAGCTGGGATCGGTTGTAGAACTCCGAATACCAGCCGAGGTAGAGCAAAAGGGTTCCGGCGTAGCTCATCACGAGCAGACGCCGCCAAGGCTTGAACTTCACCAGTACGAGTGTTGCGAGATCGAGAATCGCGACGTAGGAGAAGAGGGCGACTTCGCGATTCTGTCCTGTTGATAGAAGGAGTGGAGTGGCGAAACCACCGGTGAGCGCGAAGGCGGCGAGAATCTGAGCGTCCTGCGCCAGGGCCATAGCTGCGGCTGACGCCGTAACGAGCAACATCATAAAAAACGCGACGCCGCTCGGAATCAGGCTGTAGCGCTGGAACGCGGCCCAGAGCGAGAGGTAAAGCGTGCCGATCCCGACGGCTTTGAGCGAATACGAGAATGCTTTGTAGTTCTTGGCGCGGAAGCGCTCGCTCCACAGAACGATTGCAATGCCGGCGACCAGACCGATCGCGACGCGTCCGGCAGGGCCGATCCAGTTGTTCTCGAAGGCGAATTTCAGGAAATAGGAAATCCCGATGAGCACGGCGGCGATGCCGATGCGGTTGAGCCAGTGCGACCCGATGCGGGATTCGAGATCGATTTCAGGCTGGGCCGCAGCCCGAACCATTGGTGGCGGCGCCTGCGGGATCGGGGTAAATGGCTTGGGTGTGTCAGTGGGCGGCGCTAGAGGAGGCGGAGGCGGAGACGGTGCCTTTGCTGGCGCAGGCGCGAGTGGCGACTCTGCGGGATAAGACTCCAGTTGGAGCCGCTGCTCAATGCGGTAGACCCTCGCTGTGAGGTCGGCCAGAGTCTTCCGAATGGCTTCCAGATCGCTACGGAGAGGATCCATGGGGACTGGAAATTATCCGCGAAAGAAGGCGAGCTTGCACGTGATTTTTGTCACCATCGAAGGTGACTCTACGGCGTTGATCTTCAGAGTGCAGAAGCTACGACTGCGCCGCGCTGCCGTCCAGCCCCAACTCCTTCGCAATCGGCTTCAGCGCCTCAATGCAGAACGTTATGTGCTCGTCGAGGTCGACCCCAAGCGCTTGCGCGCCGTTGATGATGTCGTCGCGGTTCACTTTGCGGGCGAAGGCTTTGTCTTTCATCCTTTTTCGGACGGACTTGGCGTCAACCTCGGCCAGCGACTTTCCCGGCTTGATCAGCGCAACTGCGGTAATGAATCCGGCAAGTTCGTCGCAGGCGAAGAGACATTTCTCCATCGGCGTGTCGCGGGAAACTCCGGAATACTCCGCGTGGGACATGATGGCACGGCGAATTTCGTCTGAATAGCCACGTTCTTTTAGGATCTCGTTGCCTTTAAACGGATGCTCTTCTGACGTGGGATAGCGTTCGTAATCGAAGTCGTGAATCAAGCCGACTACGCTCCAGAGATCTTTCGCTTCGGGCGAGCCGTCGCCGTATTTACTGGAGCAGGCGCGCATGCAGGCTTCCACCGCGAGGGCGTGCTTGCGCAAGCTTTCCGATTGCGTAAATTCCGTAAGCAGTTCCCATGCCTGCTCTCTTGAATGATTTCGGTCCATAGTCCCCATACACCCTTCAAAAGTGAGTTGGGAAGAGGATACGGAAAAACGCCTGAAGCAGCCAGCTTGAGCTCCGCCGACGCCCCCGGCAAGAGACTAGAAACTCCTGTAACATCCCTGCTCCTTTGGCATTTGTTCTATGACAACCGGGCAATGTTAAATAGAGACAGGAGAATGAATGCCGCTTTACGAATATCAATGCCAGAAATGTGGCCACAGTTTTGAAGAGCTCCGCCGGATGAATGACGCCGACGAAGTGCGAGAATGCCCCAAGTGCGGCGCAAGGAAAGTCGAACGCCAATTCTCGACGTTTGCAGCGGGTGGTTGTGGGGCCGCGAGCTCACGCGGATTTGTTTGAAAGCGATAGTGCGGCCGGTCGGCTGCCGAGCCTGAATCGGAACAAACATAGTAAACAGCCCAACGGATTGTAGGGCTGCAACCCTTTTCCGCATTCTGTCGATGTTTCTAAACTTGATTCGCGGAGGCTCAACTAACACTGCTTTATTTCTTGTGCACTTTCCAGTTGACTTCCACAGGCTGCATGCCGCACATTGAGCGTGCAGTTGACCTCTCCCCCATAAGAGCTCCTGCAAGGCTGTAAGGAGGGCCCGCTCTGGCACTCCCACAACCCGATGGCCACGACTCTTGCCCCGGTAGATTCAAGGGAAGTCGTTCGTTGCGATCACTGCCTGTTAGTTCAGTTCCGCACAACCAATAACAATTGCCGACGCTGCCATGCGTCTCTGGACGAGGAACCTGAGCCAGAACCCATCATGGTGGTGCCACCAGTGCTCATGCCCATGCCGGGCAATGGCCGCGGACACTTGAACCTCGCGACCTCCATCCGCTCGCTGCGGTTGCGCAGCGGGCTTAGCCAGCGGCAGCTCGCCGGACGCATGGCGGTGCCGCGCACCTACGTATCGAAAATCGAAAACGAGAAGGCCACGCCTACGCTGTCGTCCCTGGAACGGCTCGCGCGTGCACTGGAGGTTACTGTGCCCGAACTGCTCAGTGGCGGAGAACGCAGCCGTCAGGAAGAAATCACCGAATTGATGAAAGATCAATTCATCGCCGAATTGTTGCCATTCGTATCGCAACTGAACGGGATGCAGATGTCGAGCATCCTGACCCAGGTGCGGGATCTGACTGTTCGGCCGCGACGCAGCGCTTAGGTCAAGTTTTCAAGCTTTGTGCCGATCTGGTTGGGGTTCGACACAACTACCTCGGTTTTTATCCGGGCAACCAGCCAACACTATGCCGGGGCCATCCTTGGTCCCGGCTTTTTTCTGCCTCTCCATCGGCATCCGCGGCTTATTCCGATCATCTATTGCTGGGTATAGGAGTGCCGAATGCAAAATCCCCAAAAATCGGTTGTTATCACAGGTGCGTCCAGCGGGATCGGACGGGCAAGCGTCGAATGGATGAGTCAAGCGGGATGGCAGGTTTTCGCAACTGTTCGCAAACCCGCCGATCAGGACAAACTTCGAAGCGAAGGCTGGGAGAATGTCGTTCCAGTTCTGATGGACGTAGAAGACGCCGCCACGATCTCAGCGGCGGCCCAAGAGATCGAATCGCAACTGGGCGGCCGCGGTCTGGATGGCCTCGTCAACTGCGCCGGGATCGGAGTGGCGCGTCCGGTCGAATACGCAACCTTGGACGACATTCGCCAGATATTCGAAATCAACGTGTTCGGGCAGGTGGCGTTGACGCAATCCCTATCGCGCCTTCTGCGAAAGAACCGCGGCCGGATCATCAACATCACGTCCATCGGCGTAAACATCGCAATTCCGTTTGGAGGATTGCTGAATTCGAGCAAGAGCGCTTTTGGCATGCTGAGTGACAGCCTCAGGCTCGAGCTGCACCCGTTTGGCGTCCGGGTGATCGCGATTGAACCCGGTGCGATCTCGACGCCCGCGGTCGAAAAGACGCTGGGTGACATTGAAAGAGTTATTCAGAATCTGCCTGCCGAGGCGCAACTGCAGTACGGAGAAATGCTGAGGAATTTCGGTCGGCAAGCATATGCCCGCGAAAAGAGCGGTAGTTCGCCAGACGTCGTGGCGCGAGCGGTTCATCACGCGCTCACATCGAATCGCCCGCGAATTCGATACCGCGTCGGCAAGCACGCGAAGCTGCTGTCCACTCTCCCGAAGCTGTTGCCCGAAAGCGTGTTGGATATATTGCGGATCCAGATGTTTGGGCTGAAAGCTCCATCGGCAGGTCGTCGGGAAGGCCAGCCCCGGAAAGAAAACCGCGGTGGAGCTGTCCCGTTGCGGCCGAGCCCCGTGAATCCGAAATAGATCGACGGTCATCTATCCAGCATGGATTTGGAACACAATCGAAGTGCCTTTGAAGTGCTGGCTGGTCCTTCGGGATTGCCGTCAGAAGGCGGATCGGCGGTAGGCGCAGCGGGAACGGCGGTCTCCGACAGTTCCCTGCTCGACGCATATTCGACGGCTGTAACCGGAGCAGTGGAACGCATCAGCCCGTCGGTCGCGCATATTGAGGTTCATCAGTCTGCCGGGCGCACACGCCGGGGGGAACCGCAAGAGCGACAAGGTGGCGGATCCGGATTTGTGTTTACCCCGGATGGCCTGATCCTCACAAATAGTCACGTTGTGCATGAAGCAGTGAGGATCGCAGTTACACTTTCCGACGGGCGGCACATGCCCGCAACGCTAATCGGAGAGGATCCGGCAAGCGATCTAGCCGTGATTCGGGTCGACGAGCCCGGACTGGTTGCCGCCGAACTGGGCGACTCGCAGAAGCTGCGGGTCGGGCAGATCGCGATAGCGATCGGCGCTCCGTATGGATTTCAGTCCACCGTTACCGCCGGAGTTGTAAGCGCCCTGGGAAGGTCGCTCCGGTCGTATTCGGGACGTCTGATCGACGATGTAATCCAGACTGATGCGTCGCTGAATCCCGGCAATTCGGGTGGCCCTCTGGTTGATTCCGCGGGCCGCGTGATTGGCGTCAACACCGCGACGATCTTGCCTGCGCAAGGAATTTGTTTTGCGATTGGCATCAACACGGCAAAATTCGTCACCAGCCGTTTGCTGAGGGACGGTCGCATTCGGCGCAGCTATGTCGGCATTTCTGGGCAGACGGTCCCGGTGGATCGCCGCGTCGTGCGGTTCTACGACCTGCCGAAAGAAACCGGCGCCCTGGTGCAGCATGTCGAAGAAAATAGTCCTGCAAAGCGCGCTGGGTTGCGGACGGGCGATGTCATCGTCGCGCTGGAAGGACAACCCGTTGCAGGAGTGGACGATCTACATCGGCTCTTAACCGAGGTGCGGGTGGGCGTAAGTTCCACCCTGACGGTGCTGCGGTGGACAGAAAAGCTCGATCTGAAGATTGTGCCCGAAGAGGCACGTTGATCCTGTGGTGGTCTCCAGATGAGCCAGGCATGCATCGCTACGCAGACAAGATAGTCTCCTGATTGCCGGTCGATGTAGTAGCATTACCGGGATCGGTAGGAGACTATGAAGGAATCGCGTCTCTCAAAAGCTGAAACTCGCATCCTTGAGCAGTACTGGAAGTTGGGCACCGCTTCGGTGCGCGAGATCCTCGAGAGCCTCCCGGAAGATGAACGCGTCGCTTACACCACTGTTCAGACGCTCGTCTATCGGCTTGAGGAAAAGGGCGCATTAAAAAAGGTAAAGAAGATCGGCAACGCTCTTCTCTTTCAGCCGGCCATTAATCAAAACCAATATCGAAGCAGGTTGGTACGTGATTTGCTCGACTTGTTTGGCGGCTCACCACGCCTGCTGGTCTCGAACCTAATCGAGAATGGAACCCTCACTTTACGGGATCTGAAGTCATTGCAGAATGCGTCCCGCGGAGACAGGAACGGCCGCACGCGCGGAGGCAAGCATGCATGAGCATGTCGCACATGCGATGTACTACTTCAGCATCCACCTGCTGTACGCATCCGCGGTCGGAGTTGCCGCGTGGGGGCTGACGACCATTCCTGGAGCCAACGCGACGACGAAATACTGGATGTGGGTTGTGACGGCATTCAATTTCGCCGTGCCAGTGGGCGCGATGGTCGACAGGTTCTGGGGGACGCACTTCACTTGGGCGAAGCCTATCGGCGCAATCGGCGGCCCCGTCTGGGAGATGACACAAGGTCGCATAGCCGTCGTGCTTGCTCTCGTCTGGATCGCAGGCGCGCTGGCCATGGCAATCCGGCTGTTCCTTCGTCTCCGCAGTGAATTTCGCCAGGGTCTGGTTTCTGGTGAGAGTCGAAATATGACTTCCCGGGTTACGAGGCTTGGAATACCCGTGGCATTCGACAGCCGGCATTCAGCACCCGCGGTCGACGGAGTCATTCGCCAGCGAATCCTGCTTCCTGTCGGCATCGACCAAATCCTTAACCAGCAAGAGTTGGACGCGGTTTTGCTTCATGAAATGACGCACGCGAGGAGGCGCGACAATTTGATTCGCCTGCTCTTCGAAGTGTCGCTGTGCGCTTTGTGGTTCCATCCCCTGATCTGGTTTGCGGGCACGCGGATGGCGCTCTATCGAGAGCTCTCTTGCGATGAATCGGTCATCCGCCATGCGCACGGAAAGGCTCTGGTGCGGGCGCTTGTCAAACTGGCAACTCCTCGAGAAGCGACATTTCTCCGGGCGACGGCCTCGTCGCATCTCAGTCATCGCTTAGCGCGTTTGGCGGGACAGGCACAAGACACCCACCGCGCGCCAAGCCTCCTGCTGATAGCCCTGTTTACCGTGGCAGTTGCAGTCGGCGTCTACGGAACTATCGCTCACACGGCCTGCTGTTTTGTCCTGAAGCACTGAGCGTCGCAGCATCCGCGTTCATCTGAACTAAGCTATCGAGTTCATTTGCCATATAAACGTATGTTGTAGTAGCATTGCCGCACTTTGTAGGCGGTGACAATGCGCATGGCGACTCGAAATTTGCTCGATTTTAATGCAGAGGCGCGGCTGCGAAGGGCTTTCCCCTTTTTGCTCTTGTGCATGGCGGCATTGATTTCGGCCGTGCGAATCTCCGCTCAATCAAGCGCTCCCCTTACCCTGGTCAAGGCCGCACGGCTGCTCGATCCTCGTACCGGGAAAGTACTTGCACCCGCAGCCGTTCTTATCGAAGGAAACAAGATCACACAACTTGGGTCGGCGCTCCAGGTGAGCAATCCAGGCGGTACTCGTGTCATCGATCTAGGCGCTGCGACGTTGCTTCCGGGATTGATTGACAGCCACACGCACCTGCTTCTCGACGTTATCGTTCCGCCCGAAGCGGAGACTCAGCGCCATTCCAACGGAGAGTTTGCGCCCGGGCTGTTGCTGTCCATTGTGGAATCTCCGAGCAAGCGCGTTCTGATGGGTGCGCAGATGGCCCGCCAAGACCTGGAGAGCGGGATAACCACAGTTCGCAACCTCGGGCACTCGGGTATCGATGGCGATACCGAATTGCGCGACGCGATAAATGCAGGGCGTGTCGCCGGCCCGAGAATCCTGGCATCTGGGCGAAAACTGATCACCAGAGGCGACTATCTTCAGAACCTCAATCCCGCGCTGGCCGAGGAAATTCTCCATCAGGAGTTCTTACTGATCGACGGGCCCGACGTTGCGCGAAAGGCAGTCCGGGAAAACATATTCCAGAGCGTGGACTGGATCAAGGTCACGGCTGGTGAAGACCTGACCTTGCCCGAATTGGCAGCGGTTGTCGAAGAGGCACATCGGCTGCATCTGAAGGTTGCGGTTCACGCCGTGGAGAGCATCAGCATACAAACTGCCATTGACGCAGGCGCAGACTCGATCGAGCACGGCAACCTCGTAACAGACCAGCAACTTCACCAGATGAGTGAGAAAGGAATCTTTCTCGACCTGACCCCAACGTTTTACGACGGTTTTTTCCTGAAGATCACCGATCCTAGCATCGTGATGTCACCAGAAAAACATGCCAACGAGGTGGCATCTGCCGCTCGCCGCAATGAACGTTATTCAAAGCTCGTCGAGCGCGTGGTGAAGTCGGGCGTGAGATTCGCCGCGGGATCCGATATGTGCTGGTATTACCCGGGAGAAACCCGCGGTCAGTCCAGCATCGCGGCTTTGGTGAACCTGCGCAAGGCGGGGGTACCTGCCATCGACGTTATCCGTGCGGTCACCAGCAGTGCTGCCGAGATGCTGGGCTGGCAGGATCGTATTGGCGGAATCGAGCCAGGCAAGTTCGCCGATGTGATCGCCGTCGCTGGAGATCCCGTCAGCGATATCACAGAAGTAGAGCGCGTCCGCTTCGTCATGAAAGACGGCATCGTCATTCGGAATGATCTTGAACAACACTGAAAGGGATCGATCGTCACCGGGTTCGAAAAAAGTCGGATTCTGAGGAGTTCAAGTGAAGATCATCGCCGCAAGTTTTCTTCTGGCGTGCCTGTCTGGTCTCGCTACGTTTGCGCAAAGCTTCCCCGCGTCACACCCTGTAGATCTGAAGGCTGCGGACGGCACTTTACTGAAGGGCAGCTATTTTCCGGCGGGCAGATCTGGGCCCGGCGTCCTGTTAATTCATCAGAGCAATCGCGATCGCAAATCGTGGGATTCTGTGGCGGAGCAACTCGCCCATGCGGGGATGAATACTCTGACCATCGATATGCGCGGTTTTGGGGAGAGCAGTGGCGAGAAACGCTCGCGCGCGTATGACGATGTAGACACTGCTCTGGATTTCCTGCGGTCTCAGCCAGCCGTAAATCGCGACATCATCGGCCTCGGCGGAGCAGGCTGGCTGGGAGTTTTACATTCTGTTGAAGCTGCGCGTCGACATCCCGCTGAAGTAAAGTCGCTGGTCCTAATGTCGGGCGAGACTGGGCGCGATGGCATGAACTTTCTTCACCAGGCGGCACAACTGCCAGAGTTGATCGTTTTCTCAGATGACGACGAATATCCTCCGACCCAGGATGCGATGAAGCTGCTTTACCTGAGTGCCTCCAGTCCCGGCAAGAAGCTCGTGCATTACTCATCCGCTCAAGATGCGCCGTGGCTCTGGTATGAAACTTCCGACGCCAGCAAGGTTCCGGCGCATGGCGGGCATGGCACCGACTTGTTCAGCATTCATCCCGAATTGCCAGGCATCGTTGTGCAGTGGTTTACCACCACCCTCGTCGCAACTCCCGGCCACGCTCCCGCCGATTCCCTTGCGACAGCCGAGATCCTCAATGAGCTTCGGAATCCCGGCGCTGCGGCCCAGGCGAGACAAAAGTTGATCGATGCGCGGCGAACAGATCCCAACGTACAGTTGTGGCCCGAAGTCGCCGTGGACATCATCGGCGAGGACTATCAACGCGACGGCGATGTCAAGGGTGCGATTGAGATTTTCCAGCTTAATCTTCTGGCGTATCCCGAGTCTGCAGACGCCAACGGCAACCTCGCAGGGGCCTACCTGGCGGATAGACGTAAAGATCTCGCTCGGCAATACGCCGAGAAGGCACTCGCCCTTCTCGATTCTCGTAAAGTGCCGATGTCATCCTGGTCGGACACGGAGGAGCGGCGAAAAGAGGTCCGCCGCGATATCGTAGACACACTCACGAAGGCGAAATCTAACTAAGAGCGGCACCGACCGCGCAACCGTCTATTCCCACCGTAGCGCAGCCAATGGATCGATTCCTGCTGCACGTCGCGCTGGAATCAGGCTGGCCCCGATGGCGACCAGTGCAATTCCTCCAAGAGCAATGGCAATGCTTCCGACATCGTTGGACTTCAGGCCATACAACACAGACGCCAGTGCTTTGCCGGTGAGAAGTGCACATGGCACACCCAGAGCCGCGCCAATCGCAGTCAGCGCGAGACTGTCACGGAGCACCATCCAGACAACCTGGGAACGCTGCGCGCCGACTGCCATCCTTAACCCGATTTCGACTGTGCGGTTATTCACGCGGTAGGCCAGAGTTCCGTACAATCCGCTGGCTACGAGCACAACCCCCAGAATTGCGAAGAAGCCGGCAAGCCGCGCGAACAACAATTGCTGTGAAATGGTGGTCTCATACTGGGCGCGCTGGGTAATCGGCTGGATCAGTGGCAGGTCAGGATCGATCTGCTGAACCAACCGGTGTACCGATGGCAGAATTGCCAGCGGTTCGCCTTTCACTCTCAATTCCACATCCATTTTCGCCACCATCGGTATTTGCGCATACATGTACCAGGCCATGGGAACCGGATCTTCGTCGATGCTTCGATACTTGTGGTTCTTGACCACACCGACGATCGTCATCTGATATCTGCCGTCGTCAGTTCCAATGGTGTGACCCAAGGGATTCTGATTTGGCAGATAGCGCTGGGCGAAGAGCTCGTTGATGATGCCGACATGAGGAGATGTTGCGGTGTCGGAATCGTTAAAATCACGCCCTTCCAGAATCGGCACTCCCAGGGTTTGAAAGAAGTCGGCGCCGACAACGTTGCTGCGCACGGTTCCGCCTTCCGGCAGTTTTCCATCCACCATCATGTTCGAATTGTTGGATGACCACGAGCCCAGACGCTCCATCATGACCGTTGCGAACTCGACGCCCGGCAACACTCGTAGTTTCTGGACAAGGTTCTGATAGAAGGCAATGCTTTCCGGGATGGAATGGATATTCTGGGGCTTGACGCCGAATACGACCAGACCGTCCGCCCTCACGCCAAGGGGCGTGTGCTCAAGGTTTCGGAGAGTCCGCACCAGAAGTGTTCCACCGACCAGCAAAACTACGCACAAGGCCATTTGCAAAGCGACAATGGTCCGGCCGGTGCGGGATATGCCGCGGTCCGTCGCCGAGGTGGCCGCAGAGGTCTTCAAAATGAGACCTGGTCCCGCAGCGACTGCGATGCGGAGCGGCGCGGCTCCGAGCAGGAGGGTAGCCAGAATCAAAATCACGAACGTGAAAGCGAGCACGCGATGGTCGGGAGCGAGTGTCGATTCGATCTGCGCCCACTGCGCAAGCGCCTTGGTAGCAATATCCGCGAACAGCCACGCAGCAATTCCTCCGGCCGAGACGAGCAACACACTCTCAATCAACAACTGCCGAAAAAGCTCCCAACGCCCGGAGCCAAGGGCCACACGCAGAGAGAATTCGCGTTGACGTGTCGCATTCCGCGCCATAAGCAGCATCGCGACATTGCTCAGCGCGATCAGCAGGACAAAGCCAACCATCGCCATCATCATCCGTAACGGGCGGCCATATTGCGCGTCGTATCCGGGAAAGCTCTTTGCCTCAATCAAGCTCATTGTGGGTCGCTTCTCACCGGGCAACGGCGAACCCAACCCAATGTAGGCGGCTGTTTGGAAAGTTGGCTGGAGTTGCGCCGCAGCCTCAACCCGGCCGACTCCGGGTGCGAGCCGACCTGCGATACGCAGACACCACCACGTCGGATTTGCGATATAGGTTTTGCCGTCTTCCGGCGGATTGCCCCATGCATTGAGCTCAGGCTGGCTCTGCAACGGAATCCAGAAATCAGTCGAGCGGCCGGCCTCCAGCCCCTCGAAGCCTTGCGCTGACACGCCTACAATCGTGACCGGCACGCTGTTCACATAGAGAATTTTTCCCAGAACGTCCGGGCTTTGGTTGAAGCGGCGATTCCAATAGTTGAAGCTGATGACAGCGATGGGGGCGTGATCTGCTTCGCCCTGCGCGGTGAAACCGTGCCCTCGAGCAAACTTTACTCCGAGACCGGAGAAGAACGATCCGCTGACCATATCGCCTTCAGCTTCTTCGGGCTGAGACCCGTAGCGGACCGCCACCTTACCACCCGAGAGAGGAACAAACGCGATCACCTGCGATAGAGGCCCATGCTGGTTGCGAAGAGAGTCGTAGACCGCATAGGAGAAAGTGTCGTGAGAGTCGATCGTGCCGGTACGTTGCGGCGCGCCGGACGTGTTCAGGTACACCACCCGGTCTGGGTCTTCAACGGGCAGCGACCTTAGCAACACCGCGTTCATCACGCTGAAGACGGCAGTATTTGCGCCAACGCCAAGTGCGAGAGTAACCACACAGATGATTGTCAGGATCTTCGTTTTCTTCAGTTGTCGCAATGCGTACCGCAAGTCGTTGATTAGACCAATCATTCGATCTCCAGCCCTCTATGAAAACTTCGGAGATGTGTTGTTTGCAATTCTCGACCCATTTGGAAGGGGCTGTTGTCGGTGGATTGCGTTGATGTTCTGGAAGCGATAAAGTTGCCTGCTGTTCGGACCTGAACACCGTTGTTCAGCGATGGACACGGCTTCGAACTCTCTGTCCGGAACATCGTTGACAAAGACAGCCTCTCGCCGTAAGACGTTTCTTTTGAGATCACTACCGTCGAAAACGAAACAGTCAGCATTGGTTCCATATCTCTCGTTGCGCCGCATTTCCCGCTGTGTTAGTCTTTTGTTGAGAGGCCACTTTGCAACACAAAGTACCCGAGGGGCTCGACCGCAAGGAAGCAGAAGTTTATCGGCATCTGGATCCGGCAAGGCTCCCTAGACATATAGCAATCATCATGGACGGCAACGGACGCTGGGCGAAACGGCGCCACATGCCGCGCATCGCCGGGCACCGCGCCGGAGTCGCCTCAGTGCGCTCCACCGTCGAGACGGCAGCGCGTATTCATATCCCGGCTCTGACCCTTTACGCATTTTCGGAAGAAAACTGGAAGAAGCGTCCGGGAAGCGAAGTTTCCTTCCTGATGGGACTGCTGAGCCGCTATCTCAAGGCGGAAGTTCCTACCCTGAACAAAAATAATATCCGGCTGGAATACATCGGGAGGCAGCACCAGCTTCCGGCTGAAGTGCAGGAGCGGATGTGCTGGGCGCGCGAAGCTACGGCCGCGAACACGGGAATGGTTCTGACGCTGGCATTGAATTACAGCGCACGCAGCGAACTGGTCGACGCGTTCCGCTCGATGGTTGATGCGGCATCAAGAAATGGTGGAGTCGATCATCTGAATATCGACGAGGACACTGTTTCGCAGCATCTTTATACGCGGAATCTGCCCGATCCCGATCTGGTGGTCAGAACTTCCGGCGAGATGCGGCTGAGCAACTTCCTGCTCTGGCAGCTGGCCTATGCGGAGATCTACGTGACTTCCACCCTTTGGCCGGACTTTCGCGGCGTGCATTTGCTTGAAGGCATCGCGGAGTATCAGAAGAGGGAACGCCGCTATGGTGGATTAAATCACGGTGAAGCGCATGTGCCTGCGGTAGCTGTAAAAGCTTGAGCGAGAAAAAGGTACACGAAGGAAAAACACTGTTCTAATCTCCTGCCGATATAATTGCCCTTCGTCATCACTGGACAAGTCACCTACCCTTGCTAAAGCGTATTGCTACCGCTGTCGTACTGATTCCGATTGTGCTGGTGCTCATCCTGCGAGCGCCCGTGCCGGTGCTGGCGATCATTGCGGGATTTGTCGCGCTGGTTACGATTCACGAATTTCTTAAGCTGACGGAATCGTACCGCGTCCGGCCGTTGCGGATTTTGACTTACATCTTCTGCGGAATTTTTTTCGCGCTGCTTGCGCTCAACTTCGGCAATGAGAAACCCCTGCTTTCAACCGCAGTGTTCGTTTATTGCCTGGGATTCGCGGCGGCGATCGTTCCGTTTGTGTTTCTGACGCGTGCGATGCGGAACGAAGATCTGGCAACGGGATATCCCGCAGCCGCGGCTTCTGTGTTTGCTTTCACCTACATTGCCCTGCCGATGGGCATGCTGGTGCAACTACGCCAGCAATGGGCGGGGGCGTTTTATCTGCTCTATCTGCTTTTTGTGGTTTGGTCCGGGGACATTTTTGCGTATTTCGTAGGCAAGTCGATCGGGCGGCATCTAATGGCGCCGAGGATCAGTCCGAAAAAAACGTGGGAAGGGGCTGTGGCTTCGTTAATTGCGAGCGTCGCCATCGGGTGCGCTCTCTTCTACTATGCACAGCCACTGAGTTCGTTACTCCTGCGGGCAGGGCTGATTGAGCGGCGGGACGGATTGTTTGGCCTGGAGCGACCGGCGATGGTTCCCGTAATTGTCTTGACGATTGTGTTAAACATCGCGGCACAGCTAGGAGATCTGGTGGAGTCGCTGATCAAGCGCGGCGCAAATGTGAAAGATTCTGGAGCGATTCTGCCGGGCCACGGCGGCATGCTGGACCGCATCGATGCGCTGCTTTTTGCAGCGCCTGTGTTGTGGTATTGGGCGGCGTGGAGAGTGATGCAGTAAACTATTAACGGGAATGGTTGATTCGAAACAAGTTCCTCCCCTAAAGTCACTTCATTCCGAAGGTACTCTCAACCCGGTAAAACTCGCGCAATTTGAGCGGCTCGCAACTGAGGAATTGGTTGTATCTCTTGCACTCAAGCAGGAGGGATGCCTGAAAACACGCCCCGACGGAACTATACTGGATGGACACCATCGCATTTATGTTCTGCGAGAACGTGGAATTGCAGTGGACAGTCTCCCAAGGGAGATCATCGAAAAGGACCAAAACAAGTGATGATGCGAAGTGAGTTGTATTGGGTCCACGGTCCTTGGTCAGGAAAACTGGCATTGTCAGCTCGTCCACGTGGTGGAGATTGGCTGCCCGACGAGATTGCTAACTGGAAGCAAGCAGGTATCAACGCAGTCGTGTCGCTGCTGACTGCGGAAGAAGAACGAGACCTCGACCTTCTCAAAGAAACGGGAGAGGCTCGGCGTGCGGGATTAACGTTCATTCCGTTCCCGATTCTGGACCGTGACGTTCCCCGGTCAGAAGCAACGCTAAATGAGTTGCTTACAAAAATGCACGAGCAGGTGTCTGCGGGAAGAAATGTCCTGGTGCACTGCCGGCAAGGGATCGGCCGCACTGGACTAGTAGTGGCGTCTTTGTTAATCAGGTCGGGGATGAGTCCGGGTGCAGCCGTTGACGCTGTCTCGGCAGCCCGAGGAGTGACCGTTCCCGAAACAAGCGAGCAAAGGCAATGGATTGAGCGTTACGCTCCCGCAACAACGAAGTAACGGAGCAACACTTACTCTACCTATGAAACGCATAGCCATCTTGGGGTCGACCGGATCGATCGGGCGCAGCACTTTGAGTGTGGCTGAGTCCTATCCCGATCGGTTTGAGATCATCGCGCTAGCTGCCGGAAGCAATCTGGACTCTGCGTTTGAACAGGCTCGCCGATGGCGTCCTCGAGTGATCTCAATGGCCGCGGAACGGGATGCTGAGGCGCTGCAAAGCCTTCTTAAGAAAGACGGGCTGAACGGCATCGAAGTCGTCTATGGCCCGGCCGGGACGGTTCGGGTGTCGACCCATCCTGACGTCGACTTTGTGGTCAGCGCGATCGTGGGTGTAGCTGGCCTTGAGGCAACCTACGAGGCCGTTCGGGCAGGCAAGACGCTGGGACTCGCAAATAAGGAATGCCTTGTCGCCGCCGGCGAGTTGATCACAGCCGAAGCGCGCAAGAGAAATGTCGCCCTGCTCCCGATCGACAGCGAGCACAATGCAGTGCATCAGTGCATGCGCGGCGGCCGGACCGACGAAGTCGAACGCGTGTGGCTCACAGCGTCTGGCGGTCCATTCCGCAATACTCCGCAGTCCGAGTTTGCCTCGATCACCGTGGAGCAAGCCTTGAACCACCCCACGTGGAAGATGGGCCGGCGTATCACGATCGATTCGGCAACCCTGATGAACAAGGGATTCGAGGTGATCGAAGCCTGTCGGCTGTTCCACATGCCAGCATCCAAAGTTGAAGTGATCGTCCATCCTCAGTCGACGATTCACTCAATGGTCGAGTTCGTGGATGGCAGCATACTTGCTCAGTTTTCAGTGACGGATATGCGCCTGCCGATTCTGTATGCGCTGACTTACCCGGACCGGATCCAGTCCGATATGCGCTTTCCGGTCAGTGACTTGCGTCATCTGGACTTCAGTCCGCCAGACCTGCAAAAATTCCCTTGCCTGCGTCTGGCGTACGAAGCGGTGGAAGCGGGAGGCGCTAAAACCGTTGCCCTGAACGCCGCGGATGAAATCGCAGTTGCGGCTTTTCTGGAAGGGGTCATACGGTTTGACCAGATACCGCAGGTGATCGACGCAGTGCTTGCGGGAACTAGTTCCGAGGGTCTGGGTTCTATCAAGAAAGTGCTCGAGGCGGATGCTGAAGCACGCCGGATGGCCAGCGAGCACATCGGGACACAGGCAAAGACAAGGCCACGGATAACATCTTTCGTCTAGATTCAGGAATCTAACCTGTTGGAGTTTTCGTAACCGGAATATGTCTGACTTCTTGACCTCTCTTGTCGCCGTAGTTGCCGTCCTTGGCTTCATGATCCTGATTCACGAGTTTGGCCACTATGCGGTGGCCAAGTGGCTCGGGGTACGCGTGGAGCAGTTCGCCATCGGCTTCGGAAAACGCCTGATCGGATTCCGCCGCGGCGAGACCGACTACCGGATCAACGCCATTCCTCTTGGCGGGTATGTCAAGATGAGCGGCGAAAACCCCATGGATCAACGCACCGACGATCCTCGCGAATTCCTGAACCATTCGCGTTGGCACAGATTCCTGATCGCGATCGCCGGACCAACCATGAACATTCTGCTCGCGATTGTCCTGCTTACCACCGTGTACATGGTGCACTACGAATATCCCGCGGTATACGACCAGCCACCGGTGATCGGGTGGGTGCTCAAAGACACTGCAGCAGCGAAGGCAGGACTCCAGGCTGGAGATCGGATCACGCAAGTCGACGGAATCCAGAATCCAAACTGGGAGCAAATCCAGCTGAAAGAGTATATGAG